>Ga0163161_10000346_pt1 | contig 39215 bp, 32 predicted proteins | sample S45metaG_FD_129847 | JGI IMG/M metagenome (GOLD analysis project Ga0163161, IMG submission 129847) | Switchgrass rhizosphere microbial communities from Kellogg Biological Station, Michigan, USA - S4-5 metaG | ecosystem: Host-associated > Plants > Roots > Rhizosphere > Soil | place: USA... | reverse complement strand
TGCTCGAGGAACTCGGCATCGGCTTCGTTCCATTCAGCCCGCTCGGCCGCGGCTTCCTGACAGGCAAGATCGATGAGAACACGACCTTTGCCGACAACGACTTTCGCAACAAGCTGCCGCGTTTCTCGCCCGACGCACGTAAAGCCAATCACGCCCTGATCGAACTGATCCAGGCCACCGCGACACGAAAAAATGCAACGCCCGCGCAGATCGCCCTCGCCTGGCTCCTCGCTCAACGGCCGTGGATCGTGCCGATCCCGGGAACGACAAAGCTCCACCGCCTCGAAGAAAATGTCGGCGCCGCCGCCATCGACCTTTCAGCCGATGACCTCGGCGAGATCGACCACGCCGCCTCGCAAGTCGCCATCGAAGGTGACCGCTACCCGCCCGAGCTTCAGGCCACCGTGGGCCGCTGAACGGCGAAGTCGAAAAACTATTGACGCGTGATTATAACCCGCGTTATAATCACACTATGATCAATAAACTCAAGATCACCACCGTCGGCAACTCAGCCGGGATCGTTCTGCCAAAAGAAATACTTGGCCGTATGCGGGTTGAGAAAGGAGATACGCTATACGCCATTGAAACGCCCAACGGCATCGAACTGACGCCCTACGATCCGGAATTTGACGAACAGCTTGAGGTCGCCAAACGCGTAATGCGGGAGAATCGTAACCTACTTCGCAAACTCGCCGAATGATCTGGATCGGTACGAAGGTAGCGCTTGCCATTCACCAATTACAGATCGCCGAGCACGGCGGCGAGCCGGGCATTCGTAACGCTGGCTTACTTGACACCGCGCTTGCCCGGCCGCGGAACATAAGCGCTTATGGGCCGGAAGCCGATATCGCTCGTCTCGCCGCGTCCTATGCATTTGGCATTATCAAGAATCACCCATTCGTCGACGGCAACAAACGCACCGGCTACGTCGTGATGGAAACCTTTCTTGTTCTCAATGGTTTCAGACTCTCTGCGGACGAAGACGAAAAATATCCTATAGTCATCGGCGTGGCAGACGGGACGATCGACGAGGACGGACTCGCGCGTTGGATTCGCGACCGCACTAGCAGCTGACGGGGGAAATTAGATCGGCTTGCCCGCGTGCTTTTTGGCGTGTTACCTTTGCCTTGTCGACCCCGCCTTTTTAATGGAAGAGATCATCGACCAAAATCCTGATACCGTAACCGAAAAGACGGCGCCTGCAAAGCTTCCGTGGCGCGACTATCTCGAGACCGAGGACGCGGTCCGGATGATCTATTTGATCTTCGGTTTTTTAGCGATCGCGATGGTGATGACGTTCCTCCAGACGCGGACCGACGCGATCTGCTGCGGCGATTGGGACGGGTATTACCACATCAAATGGTCGTGGCTGATGTGGGAGAATTTCAAGCATTTCAAATGGCTGCCGACGTTCGAATGGCTGCCGCTGACGGTCCTCAACCCGCACGATTACGCCGATCATCACTTCCTATTTCACCTCTTGCAGATACCGTTCCTGTGGTTCTTTGAGCCGGTGACCGCGGCCAAGATCGCGGCGATCGTGTATGGAACGCTCGCCATTTTTTCGGTCACGTGGCTGATCTGGCGATACGGCATCAGGCACCAGCTGATCTGGCTCGCGGCATTGATGGTATGTGCGAATGCGTTCTTTTACCGGATGAACATGGCGAAAGCCCCGCCGCTGACGATCATCATCTCTGTGCTCGGCATCCACCTGCTCTTTCAGCGACGATACATCTGGCTGCTGCCGCTGATGTTCGCGTTCGTATGGACCTACAGCCTGTGGCCGCTGCTGTTTCTAGCGGCCCTGATCTGGGCGGCAATCATCGCGTGGAACGAACAGCGGTTCGAGTGGCGCCCGATCGCCTGGACAGCGTTGGGTGCCGTGTTAGGCAACGTCATCAATCCTTATTTCCCGAACAACATCTACCTTTTCATCGAGCACTTCACCGAAAAGATAAAGATCGGCTCCGATTTTGTCGTCGCGGTCGGCGGCGAGTGGTACGCGTACAGCGGGCAAGAGCTGTTGATGAATTTCCCGATCGCGCTAGCGGCGATGCTGATCGGATACATTCTTTTCGTCCCGCGCGGCGGCAAACTGCCCGAAAAGGCGGCGTTCTTTCTCACGTTCACAACCATCCTGCTCGCGGCACAATTCCGGTCGAAGCGTTTTGCCGAGTATTTCCCGCCGTTCGCGATATTGTTTGCGGCATTTAGCTGGGATGCGTTCAGCAAAACCGAGGCGCCCGAGTTGCCTGAAGAGTTTCGCCGCGACATCGGCCCGTATCTCGACGCGCCAAAGCCGACCGAGCGCCAGGAATGGTGGGCAGCCGCTCGCGTGGCGTCGGTCTGGGTTATCGGCATCATGCTTACGATCTTTTGGTTCTACAACGTCGTCGGCCTGCATAAATGGGGCTTCGACGAGCCGGGCATGGTCGACAACATCACGACGAACGAGCCCGCCGACAAATACCGCCGTGCGATGCAATGGGCGACGGGCCTCGATGAGACCGGCGCCGAGAACATCCCTAAGGGCGAGCGTATCTTTAACTGCACTTGGGACGATTTTCCAAAACTCTTTTTTTACGACACCAAGCATACATACGTCTACGGCCTCGACCCGAACTATCTCTACTCGGCCCATTCCGATCTCTACACACTTCTTAAGGACCTCACCGAGGGCAAGACCGAGGATCCGGCACCGCTCATCCGCGACCGTTTCGGGGCAAACTACATCTTTGCCGACGCCAAGGAGAATACCGACATGCTCGCCAAGGCGCTCGAAAGTGGCTGGGTCGAGACCGTTTACCAGGACGACGAAGCACGCCTGCTAAAGATACGGGCCGAGAAAGGCGAGCCGCCAACCGAGGCACAGGCCGTCGCACCCGCGACGCCCGACGAGGAAAAGGTCCTCGACGAGGAAGAGCAAAACGACAACGCACCCCCGGATTTCGATGAGGACAATGACGAAGATTAAGCGATCCGGCGCGCTGGTCACTGCCTTTGCGTGTGTGGGTGTGCTGGGCGCATGCGGCGCCAACGAGGGCATTCTCAACTCCGGCAGGGAGTCAGCGCCGGTCAATACTGCGAGCCCAAGGAACCCGCTCGACAAGGAACTCGACGCTATGCGGACCGCGGGCTTTGAGCTCATTTATGTTGTCAAAAGAAAAGATGGCGGCAAGCTCGAGGCCGACGATCGTGGCTTCATCAAATTGCAGACTAACGGTGCCAACCGCCGCGTCGCGACCGACGACGGCCTCGCGGTCGTTATTGGCTCGAACACACAGATCGCCCCGAATAACATGGCGGCGCTATCCCAGCGATTTACGATCGACGATTATTCACCGCCTGCCGAAACGAACGGCAACTCAAACGCGAACAAATAGCGTATAGTGTTTAGGATAATGGCCGAACCGCCGCCTGCCGAAACAGAAAAGGTCATGGAAACGCGTCAGGAGCGCCGTGAGCGTCAAAAAAATGCGCGCCGCGTTTACCTCGACCCGTCATCGCCATCGGTCCGCTCGATCGTGCGGGTCGTGGTCGTGACGTTGATCCTACTCTTTATTGCGGGTTCGGTCGAGGCGATCGTTCGCAGTTTGGCGGGGCTGTTCTTCATGATAGTCCTGTCGATCTTTTTTGCTTACCTGATAGATCCGCTTGTCCGCTTGATCCGCCGGCCGTTCAAAGAGCGGAATCTCGAGAAGCTGATGCCGCGGTCGTTTGCGATCGTCGTCGCATATCTTTTCGTCTTCCTCGTTGTTGGTGTTGCGATCGCTAACATCGCCCCGCGCGTTGGCGAGCAGGCCCGGGAGTTTGGCACCAACATCCCGCAATACATACAGACCTTTCGCGAGCGTTCGAATGAAATAAACCGCCGCTTCGACCGCCTGCGCGTCCCCGATGAGGTTCAGGCGGAGCTTAACAAACAGGTGACAGATTTCGGCGGCTACCTGACGGCGTCACTTGGCAATTCGGTCCTTGTGTCGGTCACGTATCTGCCTTGGCTGGTGCTTGTGCCGATCCTTGCTTTCCTGTTCCTAAAGGACGTTCATCAGTTTCGCCTGTTGGTGCTGAGGATGTTCCCGGCGGGCCGCTGGCGGGCCCGGGCGGAATCGGTAATGGCCGACCTCAACACGACGCTCGCCGCGTATACGCGGGCACAACTCATCTCCTGCGTCATAGTTGCGCTCCTATCCACCTTGGGGTTCTATATCATTGGCCTGAAGTACGCCCTGCTGCTCGGGATATTGGCCGGCATCTTTGAATTCGTCCCACTGCTCGGCCCTGTAACTATCGGCGTCATCGTCACACTTACTGCATGGGCGGGTGACAACCCGTGGCGAGCATTGTATGTGGCTGTATTTCTGATCGTCTTGCGTATCGTCCAGGATTATTTCATATATCCGCGCATCGTCCGCGATGGCATTCACCTGCATCCGATCGCGATCATTCTGGCCGTCCTTGCCGGCGAGCAGGTCGCGGGCATTCCCGGCGTGTTCCTCTCGATACCGATCGTCGCCGTGATAACCGTCATTTACCGTCATGTCCTCGAACATCAGGGCCGCACCCGCGGAATCGTTTCAGGCATCATCCACGAGGCCGAGGCAGCGACCGAGGAGATCGTCTGATATGTCCGCCCTCGCCTGGCTGCTCGGGTTCTTTGTCTTAATTTTGGTACTGAGCATTACGGTCTATGTGCTGGTGGTGAAGTTTTTTTACTGGGGCGATAAGAACGAACCGCCGCAGAAGAAACGTTAAAGCATCGCGGCAAGCATCTCGGCGTCGTCGATCTTCACATCCATCTCGACGACAAAACAATCCAATTCAAATCTTGAATTTAGAAGCTTTACGGCGTCCTTGGCGGTCGTCAGCAGCACCTCGGCACCGGCTTTGCGGGCCAGCGTTTCGATCTCAAGAGTGTCCGGACGCGTATAGACATGATGGTCGCGAAATTCTTTTGTCGCCGCGACATTAAAGCCTTCGCGGCGAAGCATCTCAAAAAAGTTCTCCGGGTTGCCAATTCCGGAGAATGCAAAGACTTTCGTGCCCGGCTTGGCCGCTTTTTTCCTTCTTTGCGTCCTTTGCGTCTTTGCGTGAGATTCTTTCAGCTCAATAATTTCGCTGACGTGGTTTTCCGCAGTGAAAAGAACGCAGCCCTCATTAGCCAGATCTGAAATTTCAGATTTCAAATTCGAAATGTCATCGACAAGATCGGACCGTGTTATCACGATCGCGTCCGCACGCCTCAGATTCGCGATTCGCTCACGCAAACGTCCCGCAGGCAACATCTCTCCGCCGCCGAACGGATCGGTTGCGTCGATGCAGACGATATTGACATCACGTTTTGCGCGTCGATGTTGAAACCCGTCATCGAGAACGAATGCTGTAATGCCAAATTTGCGTCGCGCCCACTCGGCGGCCGACACGCGATCGGCGTCGGCGATGACGATGGCTTTGCCGAGCAGCTTTTGGGCCAGCTCGAAGGGTTCGTCTCCGGCTGCGGCGACATCAGAAAGTATTTGCTCGCCGTCCGAGACCAGCACGCGCTTTTTCGCATACTCGCGCCCGTACCCGCGCGTGAGAATGCAGACCTTCTCGCCGCGTTCCGCAAGAACGTCGGCGACATACGCGACCAGCGGCGTCTTGCCCGTTCCGCCTGTCGTTATATTGCCGATGCTGATCGTCCGCGCCCCGAGGTCAAACGTGTCGAGCACAGCGCGATCATAAAGATAATTCCGCAACGCGACGATCTTGCCGTAAACCCAAGCGATCAGTGCCAGCATTGCCGACAATTATCAATTAACAATTAATAATTAACAATTAGTAATTAATAATTAACAGTGAGGTAAAAGTTAGTTTTTGCTCGTGATCTGGATGAGCCGGTCAAGCTTGTTCTGGGCCTGGCCGCTGTCGATGCTGCGTTCGGCGAGACGGGCGGCCTGCATCGGCTCGGTGGCGAGGCCGCCGATGATGAGGGCGGCGGCGGCGTTAACGACTATCAGTGACCGCGCTTCGTCGCGGCGCTTGCCGGCGAAGACCTCACGGATGATGCGTGAGCTTTCCTTTGCGGTCGATGCTTTTAGATGCGCTATCTTCCCGGGCTTGAGACCGAAGTCCGACGGAGAAATGACAAACGGCCGCACCACGCCGTCCTTGACCGCACCGACGAACGTTTTGCCGTTAAGCGTGATCTCATCGAGACCATCCGAGCCGTGCACGACCCAGGCGTTCTCGGCTTTGAGCAGCGCCAGAGCGCGGGCGACCGGCTCGATGAGCGATTTGTGCCATACGCCGATCACTATCCGAGAAGGCGCGGCGGGATTGGCAAGCAAGCCCAGAATATTAAGACAAGTGCGTATGCCGAGGCTGCTGCGGACGTCGGCGAGCCGCCGCAGCGATGGAAAGAATTTCGGGGCAAAGATGAAAGAGAGCCCTGCTCCCGTCAAACTTGCCTGTGCCGCCTGCGCCGTCTGGGCCGGCTTGACGCCCATTTCGCCGAGAACGTCTGCGCTGCCTACCTTCGTATTGACGCCGCGATTACTCTGTTTTGCGACGGTCAGGCCGGCACCGGCGGCGACGAACGCAGCCGCCGTCGAGATGTTAAACGTCCTTGGGGCCGACGAGCCCGTGCCGGCGATATCGACTGCGAATTTCGGAGCCTTGACCTTGTCAGCCAGCGTTCTCATCACGCTTGCCATACCGGCAAGCTCTTCATGAGTCTCGCCTTTTGCGGTCAACGCGGTCAGCGCGGCGGCGATCTGGTTAGAGCCCGTGGCCGGGTCGGTCATCGCCTGAAAAAATTTGGCAGCCTCGGGCGCATTCAGGTTCTCACCGCGCATCAACCGTGCGAGAAAAGGGAAGAGCGGCGTGTTTGCCTTTGCGTTGGTCGCGGCGAGCGGCGTCGCCATCAGCCATTGTGACTTGGCCATAGTTTTGAGTACCGCCTTCAGGCGGCTCTTATAAAGAATAGCCTAAAGCGACAGGAAGTTCTGCAAAAGCTTTTTTCCGTATTCGGTGAGTATCGATTCCGGATGGAACTGCACGCCCTCAATGGGCAGCTCAGGATGCCGCAAGCCCATGATCAAGCCGTCGGGCGATTCGGCCGAGATCTCGAGACATTCGGGCAATGTTTCGCGTTCGACGATGAGCGAATGATAGCGGCCCGCATCAAAACCATTGGGGATCCCATCAAAGATCGTCCTTCCGTCATGCGTGACCTTCGTCGGCTTGCCGTGAACGGGCACTGGCGCGCGTATGACTTTGCCGCCAAAATGCTGCCCGATCGCCTGGTGGCCGAGACACACGCCGAGGATCGGGACCTTTCCGACAAAACGATCGATCGCAGCCAGCGAAATTCCAGCCTTGTCAGGAGTTCCCGGTCCGGGCGAGATGAGAATACGGTCGGGCTTTATCGCATTTTCGATCTGGTCGACTGACAGCTCGTCATTCATCACGACGCGCATTTCCGCCCCCATCTCGCCAAAATATTGGACGAGATTGTAGGTAAAGGAATCGTAGTTATCGATCACCAGCAGCATCTAACCCGCAAGTTTACCTGCCCTTTGCCATTCTTTATTTACTATTTGAAGCAACCACACTATTATAATCACGCCATCGCACCGAGGTCGATATATGCAAAAACTGCTCGTGTTCCTATTAATGCTTATTCCGATCGGATCCGCTGCCGCCCAAACACCGACGCCGGCAAAGCCTGCCGACGATCCGGCCAAGCTTGAGAAAGATGCGGTTGACCTGCTTCGCGAAACGTCGGTCGACGTCGGCCGGCTGCGGACATTGGAAAATCGAATCAGCTTTAACTCCGAGCTGGCGTCGCTGATGTGGTTCCACGACGATAAAGAGGCCAGGGCAATGTATGCCCAAGTCGTCGCCGACTTCAAGCAACTCTTGTCGCACTTCGACTCGGAGATGAATACGGCCGACGACCCCGATGAGCAAGCGATGGGCGGTATCTTTGGCAGCTATGGCGGTAAGTCAAAGGTCGAACGTAAATTTCAGATCGCGATGGCCGTCCGCAAACAGATCGCAATGAGTCTTGCCGAGCACGCGCCCGATCTCGCCTACAATTTTTTCTATGACAGCCTCAATTCGGTGACGAATGAAAAGCTTCGGACCCAGGCACAGCAGTCGGACAAATACTTCGAAGGGCAGCTTATCCAGCAGATCGCCAAAAGCGATGCCGCCAAGGCCACGGACTACGGCAAGGAGTCGATAAAGGGCGGCGTCGACAGCCAGCATATCGAGCTTCTCAAAAAGATCTATGCAAAGGACGTCGATAAGGGCATTGATTTTGGGGCGGCGATCCTCAGCAAACTTAAAAGTGGCGGCAAAGACAGCGTAAAGGGTATATATGTCTACGGCGAGCTGCTGTCGTTCGCATCGAGCAATTTTGAGGAATCGAAAAAGCGGGGCGGCAAAAAGCCTGTCTATCAATACAGCGACGTTCGCGACATCGCAGAACTCCTGGCGAAAGTAATACTGGATGGCGATGAAGGCGAAGGCTTAGCTTCGTACAACTATCTCGAGAATATCGAAAAGTACGCACCCACGCGAGCGGCGCAGATCAGGGCAAAGCTCCGTAAGCTTGAGATGGGAAGTCCATCCGTCGAGGTGAGGACGGTCGCGAATGTGGCAACCAATTCATATGCCAATGCGAAATCGGAATTTGGGTTCTCATCGAACTCGAACACTGCGACCCGGGAAAATGAGGCCCGCGACGCCCGCGAGAAACGCGAAAAGGACCTGATGGACGACATCACAGGCCTTAACTCGAAGCAACTCCCGAAAGAGGAACGCGACAAGGTCATCGCGCAATCGCGCAAGATCATTTCCCAGACGCCCGGCAAGGACAAGAAGATCGTCGCGCTCAGCCTGCTCGCCGCGCAGGTCGCGCGAGCCGGCGACAAGGACCTTGCCGACGAGATCATGCGCGACGCCGAGCGCCTTGTTAATCCGCAGCCGAAGAATTATCAAGATTTCCTCTTGAGCTTGATGCTCGCTGGCGGTTATGCCGAGGCCAACCCGGACAAGGCGTTCCCTTTACTCGAAACCCTCATCCTGCGCCAGAACGAACTCACCTCGGCGACGATCAAGCTCGCTGAGTTTATTGACGTCAATGGCGAAATTATCGATGACGGCGAGGTGCAGATCGGAATGTTCGGCGGTGACATGATCCGCGGAATGACGAGCGAGCTTGGCATGGCTAGCTCGACGATCCGATTGCTAGCAAAGGCGGATTTTGCCAAGACAAGGAACCTTACAAATACGTTCGACCGAACCGAAACACGCGTTCTGGCAAAAATGCTCGTGCTGCGGGCCGTCCTTGAGAAAAAGGAACCGGCAAAACCGGAAGACGAACTCATCAAAGAATACACACCCGACCCGGACGGCAACTAAGCGAGGCTCGTCCCCAGCAGCCACGCGCCGCCGTCAACTACGAGCGTTACGCCGTTGATGTAGCTTGCTGCGTCTGATGCAAGAAACAACGCCGCGCTCTCGATGTCCTCGATCAGGCCGAATCGCTGCAGCGGTATGCGGCGCTGCAGTTTTTCTTTTAATTCAGGTATCAGCAAACGCTTCATTCCCTCGGTGTCCTCGATCGGCCCCGGCGCGATTCCGTTGACGCGAATGCCGTGGCGGCCCCATTCGACCGACAGATTGCGAGTGATTGCGTCGACGCCGGCCTTTGCCGCCGAGACATGGATCTGCATCGGCGTAGCGAGATAATGCAGCGTCGCAGAAATGTTGATGATCTGGCCTTTTGAATCTTTTAGCGCGTCAAAGGTCGCGCGGCACACGTTGAACGTGCCCTTGGTATCGATATCTACGACCGTCCCAAAACCATTTGGCGAGAGCTGATCGGCCGCACACAAAAAATTTCCCGCCGCACCGTTCACGACAATGTCGATCTTGCTGTAATGCTCGACGGTTTGCTTGATCGCACTTTCTACCGCGGCGTATTCACGCACATCCGCCGCGACCGCCAGACACTCGCCGCCGTTCTCCTCAATGAACTGCTTTTTAGCGATGAGATTTTCTTCTTTCCTGCTCACGATCGCCAATCGCGCGCCGTGCTCTGCAAACGCGCGTGCCACTCCACCTGTGATGCCCGTCCCGCCGCCAGTTACAAACGCGACCTTACCCTGTAAAATGTCGGTGTTGAATACATTGGCCATATTTCGACGATGTTAGCACAGGAACCAAAAGCAAAAGTAAAAAGGCAAAAGGCAAAAACAAGAGGCGTCTTAATTTTTGCCTTTTGCCTTTTACCTTTTGCCTTGGCTGGTTGTGCCACCAAGCCAACGGACATGCGCTCGCTGGCACCGGCTGATTCTCTCGTGTATCTCGAGACCAACGACCTCGCCGCCGCGTTGCAGCCGATCGTCGACAGCAAGCCGTTCGGTGAGGTGGCGAAATACAAGCCCGACTTTTCTGCCTTAAAAGGCGTCCAGCTCGCCGTTGCCGTCACCGGTTTTGAGACCTCGGAAGAAAAGCTCACCGACGAACAATCCATCGGCAAAGTCCAGCCGCATTTTGTCGCCATCGCCGATACGCACGCGTGGAACTACCAGGCCGTAGAATTTGCCGAGCAGAAACTGGGTGCCTTTGTCGAAAAGATCTACGACAGCCCGCCGACGCTTGAAAAATCGGATAAGAACGGCGGCAAATACTTCACCTGGACCGCTGAAGACGGCCGCAAAGCCTACGCCCTCGTCATCGACAGCCTCATCTATTTCGGCAACGACGAATCCTCCATCGAAAAATGCCTCGCCACCCGCCGCGGCGAAGCCGACAGCATTGTCAAAACGGGCAAGGTCGCGTCCACCGACGCGAAAACTCTTGCCTCAGGCTATGTTTCGACCGACGGCATCGCCCAGATCGCCAACATCCTCGGTTTAATGGTGGCCGCCGTGTCGAGCGCCGACGCCGAACTCCGTGGAGTTATTGTCACTGTCATACCGCAGGAGTTGAGGACATCGGTAAATGATGTTTCGTGGACAATGACGAAGGTCGATGGCGGGATTCAGGATGTGTACTTTATTCGCAGATCGGCGGCCTTGAAAACCGAGCCGAGTCCCGTAATAACCGAGGTTGCCGGATCATTGACCGAGGGCATTGAGGAAACGTCGGCCCATGACGTCGCTGCGGCGCTTGGTGTTGAAACTACAGAAATTACAGGAGCGAACGCCGTTCACGGACAAGAGAACCGGTTCTCAGACCTTGCAGTCGAGCGCCACACGGTCTCTGATCTTGGCTTTATCGGCTGGATAATTGCTCAGTTACCTGAGGACTGACACCCATGCCCATTACTTTCTCCTCGCCGCCCGTTTCATTTTCCCAACGTTCCTTTCGATCCATCTTTCCGCTTCCTCATATTTCACAAACCGTCGCTCGTCGCGTTTGAATTCGCCGGTGTGGTTGTGGCGGCGGCCGTTGATGTGTTTGGTGGGATGGGCGATATGGAGCATTTCGTGGAATAGGACGTATTCGACGATGTAGCGCGGCACTGTGGCAGAATCGAGCGACTTGCTGATCGCCACGTGGTCATGCGTTTCGTCGTGATGGCCGAGGATGCGATATGTCTTCTTGGCCGACCATGTTAGGACTGGCTTGCGTATCCAGCCCCCGAAATAGCGGCCGTTGACTTCCTCAAATATTTCGTCAAGATCGTAAACGTCGCCCTTTGAGGTGGTCACGACCTTGCGGCCGCGGGTGCGTTTTTGTTCTTTAGCTTTTGCGCGAATATGTTCCGAGTCGATATACGCGGAATAGACCTCGCGGGCTCCGTCGGGTATCTTTCGCCGCAGGAGCTTGCCGACGAGGATAAAGGCCAGTCCCTTGTGACATGCGAGCGGCATTTCGCGGCAGATCTCGCCGATCCGGACAAAAACCTCGCCGTCCCGAACGCGTATCGTATGATTTATGCCGATATACGGGTAAAATGAGACGTGGATCGGCGGAACGGCCTTTCGCGGGTGGTACCAACGGAAAGCCTCCACATAGAGAGCGGCTATATTGTCCGGTTCAGGAAGAAAATTCAGTGTTGGCTGGTAAACGTTAGACAAGTAAGTTAAACATTTTTGTTGACGCGGCAGCGGTCAAAATGCTATCCCTATATATGGGAATAGCATACGCGCCGCAAGCGGTATGCATCAAACTCACCCAAAACGGATGTCTGTCCGAGGCAGCAGCCAAAGCAGCGGGGAAAATGCCGGTTTCCCCGACAGCCGCGGGCAGGTGATTCTCACAGCCATTATCAACGAACACTTTGTCACGGGCGAGCCTGTGGGTTCCAAGGTTCTCGCAGACAAGTTTGCCAACGCTTCCGGTATGAGCTCGGCGACGATCCGCAACGTGATGAGTGACCTCGAGGAGATGGGGATGCTAGAGCAGCCCCACACGTCCGCCGGACGCGTTCCTACTGATACAGGGTACCGTTTTTACGTTGACAATCTGCTTGGCGTCCTGAGCATTTCGGACGACGATCTTTTCCAGATCGGCAAGGAGTACGGCCTGAATACAAGCGACTCGGCGGAAACGCCGGACCGCCTGATGGAACGCACTTCCCATTTGCTCTCTGCTCTTTCAAATAATGTAGGCATCGTTGTATCGCCGTCTTTGGCGAGTGATCGCCTGCAGCATATCGAGTTTGTCAATCTGAGTGACAACCGCGTCCTCGTGGTGCTGGTCTCGTCGCCGAATATCGTTCACAACAAGATAATTCGGCTCAACGTGACCTTGACCAAAGAGGAACTGGAGCGCACCGCGAACTACCTGAACGCGGAGTTTGTCGGAAAGAGTTTGGCCGAGATACGTGCTGAGATCATGTCATTGATGCACGAGGAAAAGGCCTTATTCGACAAGCTGCTTCAAACGGCGGTCATCCTTTGTTCGCAGAGTATCGAGGACGAGGATGCGCTTGGCGAGGTTTTTGTGGACGGCACGTCGAATATCTTGACGAAACGCGACTTTGCCGACCTCGAACGCCTTCGCGAGCTGCTCGGAACGATCGGCGAGCGGTCCCGGCTGATACAGATCCTCAACGAATGTATTCAGCGCGAGGCCACAGCAAAAGGCGACGTCCAGGTCGTCATCGGGACTGAGAATCGCGTTCCCACGCTGCAGAATTGCACGCTGATCTCGGCACCATACCGCATCGGCAACAGCTCGGCGGTCGGAACGCTCAGTGTCCTCGGCCCGACGCGGATCGAATACGCAAGGATGATCTCGATAGTCAGTTATGTCGCCAGCACGCTCGAAAGAATGATGTCGCGAGACATCTCATCAAATTAGTCCCCGTTTTCTCCCCTGACCCATGGAACCAAACAACGACCTAAAAGAGCCGGAGATCCTTGTCGAACTCGCCGACGCCGAAACCCTCGCGTCGGTCGACGACTTTATCAAGGAACTCGAGGCGAAGGAAAAGGATCTGCATATCGATGCCGACCTTGAGATCGAGGTAGAGGACAGCGATCTCAGCGATCCGTCCATACCTGAGTTTGTCCAGCGGGACCTGCCTAAGGCCGCTCCGGAGAGAACTGCGTCTGGGATAACACCGGTGGCAGGGCTGTCCGCGCAGTCCGCGGGGTTCAAGACACGGGTCCATGAACTTGAACAAGAGATCCAAAAGCTCGAATCGCGGATACATGAGCTTCGCACCGAGCGTAACGAGATACAGGATAAAAGCGACCGGCGCCTAAAGGATTTTGAGAATTACAAGTACCGCATGGATCGCGAGCGGCGCGGCGCGTTCATTGAACAGATCAGCAATCTGGCGTCGCAGATGCTTCCTGTCCTGGATAATCTCGACCGGGCGCTCGACTCGGCGAACGAGGTGCCAGAGAAGAAACGTAATGAATTCAAACAGTTCTTCGACGGCCTGGCGCTTGTTCACCAGCAGGTCTACGAGGTCTTTGGCGGAATGGGCGTCGAGCCGATCAAGACGGTGGGCGAGACGTTCGACCCGAATTTCCACGAGGCGGTGTCCATCGAGGAACGCGGTGATCTGCCGGCCAACAGCATACTCGAAGAGATGCTCCGCGGCTATCGCATCGGCAACCGTGTCATTCGCCATTCGATGGTCAAGGTGACGACAGGCTCAGCGACCGCCAAGCAGCCGTTAAAACAGCCAGTTGCTGAAGAGGCCGCAAATGTCTCGTCGGTAGACACACCCGAGGAAAAAGCCATCGAGGAGCCCACTCCTGCAACGATTGCCGCACCCACCGACGTCCTTCCCGAGGACGAAACCGCGCTCGAGAGCGAATAAAGTTCTCTCCCGCACCCGCAGTAAACCCGCAAAGGAAATAACAATATGGCTAAGGTAATTGGCATCGATCTGGGCACTACGAACTGCTGTGTCGCCGTTCTTGAAGGCGGCACGGTGCAGATCATTTCGAACAAAGAGGGCGGCCGCACTACGCCGTCGGTTGTTGGTTTTACCGACAAGGACGAGCGCCTGGTCGGCCAGATCGCCAAGCGTCAGGCCGTGACCAACGCGGCAAATACGCTCTATGCCGTCAAGCGTCTGATCGGGCGAAAATTCGACTCGCCTGAGGTCGAAAAAATGCGCGAAACAGTGCCCTTCGAGATCGTCAAAGCGCCGAATGGTGACGCGCACATCAAGGTCCTCGACCGCGTCTACAGCCCGCCCGAGATCTCGGCGATCGTGCTCCAGAGGTTGAAGCTCGCAGCCGAAGAATTCCTCGGCGACCGCATCAGCGAGGCGATCGTCACGGTCCCGGCCTACTTCGACGACATGCAGCGTCAGGCGACCCGTGACGCGGGCAAGATCGCAGGATTAGAGGTCGAGCGCATCATCAACGAGCCGACAGCTGCGGCGCTAGCATACGGCTTTGGCAAGAACAAGACCGAGAAGATCGCCGTATACGACCTTGGCGGCGGTACGTTCGATATTTCGATACTAGAGATCAATGACGGCGTCTTCGAGGTGCTCTCGACGTCGGGCAACACGTTCCTCGGCGGTGAAGATTTTGACCAGCGGATAATCGAGTGGCTCGTCGGGGAATTCAGCAGCGAGCATGGCATCGATCTCAAGAGCGACCGCCTTGCGCTTCAGCGCCTTAAAGAGGCTGCAGAGCGTGCCAAGTGCGAGCTGTCAAGCGTCTCCGAAACGAACATCAGCCTGCCCTTTATCGCCGCCGACCCGAGCGGGCCAAAGCACATTAACATGACGCTCGACCGCGACAAGTTTGAGGAGCTCGTCAAGGACCTCGTCGAATCATCGGTCGAGCCGTGTCAAAAAGCATTGTGGGACGCGAAATTGCAGCCGGCCGACATCGACAAGGTCATCCTCGTCGGCGGCCAGACACGTTCGCCGATCATTACGCGGACCGTTACGGAAGTTTTCGGTAAGGAACCGTCCGCAGAGATCAACCCCGACGAGGTCGTCGCGATGGGTGCCGCGATCCAGGGCGGCGTTCTGACGGGCGATGTCAAGGATATCGTCCTTCTCGACGTCCTGCCGCTGAGCCTCGGTCTTGAGACGCGTGGCGGCCTGTTCGTCAAACTGATCTCGCGTAACTCGACGATCCCGCTCAAGAACACGATGACCTTCACAACGGTCGTCGACAACCAGCAGTCGGTCGAGATCCACATCCTTCAGGGCGAGCGCGAGATCGCTTCGGCCAACCGAAGCCTGGCGAAATTCGAGCTGGTCGGCATCCCGCCCAGCCCGCGCGGCGTGCCACAGATCGACGTCAGCTTTGAGATCGACGCCAATGGCATCGTCAGCGTGTCGGCCAAGGACAAGATGACCGGACTCGAACAGGCCGTCCAGATCACGCCGTCGTCAGGCCTTTCGCCCGAAGAGATCGAGCGGCTTATCATCGAGGCCGAAACCTCGATCGAAAAGGACCGCGGCGAAAAAGAGCTGATCGTCGAGAGGAACAAGCTTGACACGCTGATCCAGAACGCCCGCCGAGCCATGGCCGAGGTGAGCAAGTCATTCGATCTTGCCGAGCAACAGGAGATAAACAGCATCCTCAACGATGCCGAAGAGGCGCTCGGATCGAATGTAATTAACGAGGTCAAGCTCCAGCTCGACAAAGTCGAATCGGCCGCCAACCGGATCACCGCCGCGATGCTGACAATGGCATAAACCACTTGAGAAAATGCGGCGAATGTCGCAAAATATATAAAGCGTCAGCTCGATACATGTCGACTGGCGCTTTTGAGATTTCAAATTTGAAATTCGAAATTGGCTAGATGGCAAAACGCGATTACTACGAAATACTTGGTGTAGCCAAAACAGCGACCGACGCTGAGATCAAACGCGCCTATCGCGCGCTTGCCGTCCAGCACCACCCGGACAAGAACCCAGACGATCCGCACGCCGAAGAGAAATTCAAAGAGGCCGCCGAAGCGTATGCGGTGCTTTCCGATTCGCAAAAGCGTGCTGCCTATGACCGTTTTGGCCATCAGGGCGTCGGAGCGGGAGCGGGCGGATTCGGATTCGATCAGGGATTCACCGGGTTTGAGGACATTTTCGATCTTTTCAATGTAGATTTCTTTGGCGGTCGTTCAACGCGTCGAACGACGGTCCAACGAGGCTCCGATCTTCGTTACGATCTTGAGATCACGCTGGAGGACGCCGCGGCCGGCAAGGACGAGAAGCTTCGCATCCCGCGTCTCGAAAAATGTGACGAGTGCGACGGATCAGGCGCCGAAAAGGGCACACAGCCCGAGGCTTGCATCGCATGCGGCGGCAGTGGCCAGACACAGTACCGGCAAGGCTTCTTCAGCGTGATGCGAACCTGTGCCAACTGTCAGGGGAAAGGCCAGATCATCAAGACACCCTGCCAGAAGTGCCGCGGTGCCGGACGCGTCGAAAAGGAAAAGACGATCGAGATCAAGATACCGGCAGGCGTCGAGACAGGCTCACGCCTGCGCGTCAGCGGCGAAGGCGAGGCCGGCGTCGGAGGCGGGCCGTCTGGCGATCTTTATATCGTCATCCACGTCGCCGCGCACGAGAATTTTGAACGCCAGGGCGCGAATCTCTATTCCGCCGTTCCAGTCAGCTTTGCCCAGGCCGCTCTCGGGGCTGACATCAAAGTAAGAACACTCGACGGCGAAGAGGACCTGAAGATCCCGGCCGGCACGCAGACCGGGACCGTCTTTCGCATCAAAAACCACGGCATGCCCAACCTCGGCGGCGGCGGCCGCGGCGACCTTTTCGTAGCCGTCACACTTGTCACGCCAAAAACACTCACCAAGGAACAGCGAAAGCTGCTCGAACAACTTGCCGACGTCGAGGACATCGACTTTTCGGATGAGTCATTCATGGACAAGGTCCGTAATATCTTCGGCTAAGCTTGTCCGCGTGTCCGAATAAAGTAAAATCGACGCGTGATAAAACGAGCTGCCGAGATCGCTTTTCTCGTCCTCATCTTCTCGCTTGCGTTCATGCAGCCCAAGCTGGACTCGCTCGGGCCGGCGATGACGCCGACGGATGCGATCTTCGTCATCACGGCCGCGCTGTTTGTCATCGCATGGATCGCAAGGCAGGCCAAGCTCCGCTTCGATCCGATCTACATTGTTTTCGCCCTGTATGCCGCGGCATTGTCGCTCTCGGCGCTCCTTTCCGAGAATCAGGCGGGAAGTCTAGTCAAGCTCGCCGGTGAGGTGTATCTCATCGCTCTCGCCGTATTGACCCTCAACATCGTGCGGACGCCTGCGATGTTGAAGACGGCGGTCCTCGTCTGGCTGGCCGCAAGCGGTATCTCTGCTCTGATCGGTACTCTCGCGGTCGCTTTCTTCTATCTCGGCATCTCCAACTTTCTCACGGCCTTCGCATTTCACTATTACGGCACGCTGCCGCCCGGCAATTATGTCCGTATCCAGGGCACGTTTCTTTATCCGAGCATGCTCTGCGATTACCTGACTGTCAGCATGATGATGCTGCTCGCTGCAAGGCGACTGGAATGGATCTCAAAAACGGTTGCCATAACTCTCGGCATCCTTTTCTCGATCACGATCGCGTTCACAGTGACGCCCGGCATAGGCGGTGTTCTTTTCGCGGTCGGATGGTGGTGCTACCTTGTATTCAGCCAACGCGGCCGCCCAGTGATGGCAAGACTTGCCTTCGGCGGCGGCACGATGGCATTCCTCGCGTCCCTCGCTGTATCGACATTTACGATTATTTCGACTTCGGCCTCGCCTTTTTCTTTTTACATTGGCGGCATCCGCATCGATGCGGCCCACCGCTCGATGACTTGGAGCGGTGCGATCGAGACATTCGCCCATCATCCGATATTTGGACGCGGGATCGGGCTTGCGGTCGCCAATGTCTATGTTCATACACCGTCCGACACGATCGAGCTGCTGACCGATGCCCATAACATGTTCCTTAACATCGCGGCTCAAGCCGGCATCGTCGGCCTGGTTTCCTTGATCTTCATATGCGTCGCTGTCGTGCGTCGCTCGCGGCCGTTCGACCTTACGGACGCGAATACGCTCCGCACCGCGTTCGGCATCGCGTTCGTCTCGGCGTTTCTTGTTCAGGGCTTGGTCGGCTCGTTTGAGGACGCCCGGCATTTGTGGGTCCTAACGGGGCTCGTTTTGAGTTTCAGTGCATTAGGTGGCCCTCGGCGGAAACCACCGCCTGAAGGCGGTACTCAGAACGCTAAGACAACTTCGCCTTGACCGCGTCGCTGACGGCGCGGCCATCTGCATTCTTTCCTGCGAGGTTGGCCATCGCGGCTTTCATCACGGTGCCCATGTCCTTCATCGACGAAGCGCCGGTCTCCGCGACCGCGGCATCGACGGCGGCAGCGATCTCGTCCGAGGAAGCAGCTTGCGGCAAATAAGCTTCGATCACCGCTATCTCAGCAGCCTCTTTCGCCTCCAGCTCGCCGCGGCCCGCATTTTCATATTGCTCGATCGAATCTCGCCGCTGCTTGACCAACGACTGCAGTGCCTTCTGCACTTCCTCATCGGTCAGTTCGTCGCCCTTTTCGATCTTGCGGTTCATCAAATTCGCCTTGACCATCCGCAGGGTGCTCGTCCGGTCGGCGTCTTTCGCCTTCATCGCGGCTGTAAGGTCGCCAATTATCGTGTCCAACAAACTCATACCTAGAGTTTATGAAAGCCATCATCAGCGGACAAGGCGGCCTCAGAAACTTCGCTTGAAGAGGTACGACGCCTTGATAAAGAAGGTCCGGCCGTTCCCGTGTATTCCCGGTTCCGTCACGCCCGTGTACGGGTTGTGGCCGTTATAGCTCATGTCGTCGTTGTATCCGACATAGAAGGCCGTTCCGGGGTTAGGCGTCCAGCCGACGACGACCTGCGGGCGAAAACGCCTGTTCAGCGAGGAATAATCCATACGCACGCGCGCGAACGTAAATCGCGAGAACTGATATGTCGACCGCGAGCTAAGAATGTTGTCCTCAAACGCCACGAGGTCCGTGTCATATCTTCGCAGCTTGATATGTGTCCAGTTGAGCTGCGATTGAAATGCTGTCGTCGGCTGGTAACGGATCTTTGATTCGATCCATATCTGGTGTCCGGGGCCGGGATCGTATGGTGCGTCCTGCCCGTAATTTACTGCCGCGTAGCTCGCACGCGGAAAATAGCCCGCGCCGAGGTCATAGTCCATCAGGCCCCACGTGTTGTCCATAAAGAACGAGAGGAACAGGCGCTTGTTCGGCTGGGTCTCAAAATAGACCTGATGCGCCTTAAAATGCGCCGACCGTTCCGCACTCGGGCCGAAGAAAGCGCCTTGACGCGTCGGCGTGCGGTTCGGGCCGAACTCATGTTCGAACACGCGCTCATAACCGAATTGCCCGTTCATGCTGACGTAGGTGTTCTTTTGCAGTGCAAGCTGGAACTGAGAATTCGTAATGACGTACTGCGAGCGGCCCTGCCAGTCATAGCGGACGTTCGATTCGTTGTAAAACCGTTTGTAGATGATCTTTTTCTTCGAGTCCGGGTCCGTCTTGTACGAGATGAACGAGCCGGCGTAGTTGGTATCGGTGCGCTGCACAAAGCCGACGTCCGCACGATAGTCGTTCGAGCGGCCCTCGACGAGGTAGTTCATGTAAAGGTTGCGGCCCGAACGCTCGAGATAGCCGCGATAGCCCACGCCGTTCCCCGTGCGGTAGAGCCTGCGATCGAGATCGGGATCATAAAATCTGCCCCGCGTCGTCGTGCCGATGACCTGAAAGTCCGCGACGGTTTTTTTATCGAACCTGAACCGGCCGTCAAAACCGCCAACGTCATTGTGCCGGTCGACGAAATTGTACGTCGTGCCAAAGAATCCAAGGCTGTTGTCCTTGCCGATGTCGCGTTTTAGTCGGAGAACGCCGATGTCGGCATTCTCGTCGACAAAACGTGCGGCAGAGCATATCACTGTGGGGTCGATGAGCTGCCGCAGCCTGCACAAGGAAAGGTCCTGGCGCTCATCCTTTGAATAATTCCCCGGCGCGTTGTCCGACGCGTACATGATGCCGAACGTATTCTTGCCCTTCCGTCCCGTCAGCTTAGCGGCGATGTCGGGGTCGACGATGGTGCGCGTGTTGACCACGTTCAGCGGACTCTGAAAAATGTCGATACGCTCGAGAAAGAACGGCCGCTTCTCCGGATAAAAGATCGGAAACCGCTGGTTTGCCGTCGTCACAGGAGCGTCTGCCTCGACCTGAGCGAAGTCGGGATTGTATGCAAAATCAAGCGTTATTTGCGGCGTCAGGCTGAATTTCGCCGTCACGCCGAGCTCGGTCTTTATGCCGTCATTGACGTATCGCCCGGCCGGGTCGTTATTAAAAGTAAACCGCGTCCGACGGCCCGTTTCGCTCAAAGTAATGCTCGGTACGATCTCGAGCTGCCGCGTCGTCTCGACGTTCTCAATGCCGGTAATGTGCCCGGCCTGGGCGAGCGAGCCCGAGCGGCTGCGGTCGTTGGGCATCCACGAGTCAAGCGAGTTGTTGTTATATTTCGCGCGGCGAAAAATGTGCACGCCCCACTGCTTGTCTTTGCCGGCGAGATAGCGCAGCGACTTAAAAGGTATCGCCGCCTCGATCGTGAAACCGTCCGGCGTTACAACTCCTTTCGACTCGTAAACAAGGTCGACGCTGTAATCCTCGCCGCGTCCCTCGGTAAACGTTCCGTCCGCCTGGATGCCCAGCGGGTTCCAGAATAATGCGTATGCCTGACGCCCATCACCGAACGTATCGAGATAGACACCGACATAGTCGTCGCTAAAAATGTTGTCCCGCCGCGCGACCGTTGCTCGCACGGTATTGCGGTCCTGCGTGACGCGAAACGCAATATAAAAATGCGTCGCCGTATACCCCATCATCACCTCGACCGGCCCGATGGGCGCGATGTTATCGCCTGGCTGTATCTGGTGAAAATCGCCAAACACGGCCGCCCGCTGCCAGGCCGCGTCCGTGATCTGCCCGTCGATCGCCGGCGGCACTTCAAACCGCGGTATCCGCGCCGGCACGTCCTTGCGGACATACACCGTGTTCGACGATTCGGCCTTTACCGACCTCGCCGAGCTGACCGGCCCACCGGCCGGCTGGGCAACCGGCGGGGGAGGATCGGTCCCGCGATCGGCAGCCTCAGCCGGCGTTGGCGTCTGAGCAACTAAGCTGATGGAGAACACGAATAGGCAAAATAGCAGCGCGAGGTACTTCATAACAACAAAAAGAGCGTTAGATTAATGCTTACGGCATAAGCTGCCAAAAGTTTGCGGTCTTCAAACACGAAAACACCGCAAGCCGCCCCGTTGTAACATCCGTCACAAAAAAATCGGCAAGATCCGCAATTTGCGTCGTGTCCCGCAATCCGCATCAAAAGCCCTCTCAGCGTGAGACACCGATCTCACCCAAAGCCCATGCAACTCCTTGTTGGTGAAAGAGTTGGCCGGCTTATGACCTTCGACCTGTCCCACGCTGTCCCTTGAGCCACGTGGGACAGACAACTATCTGTATTTACAATAGTTACGCTCGCTTTTGACGGCTGTCCCGCCATTTTTTAAAAAAAACATTCGGAGGTCAGTTTGCGGCACTTTTATACCCAATTCCGAGCCGTTTTTGCTTGTCAAAGATCCAGGAATTCTGAGGACTGATTATACCATATGTGTTGCAGGGATGTCAAGATGTCCTATAGATGCAACGCAACCGCGTCGGCTGGCAAGGCTCCCAACACGACCCCGAACGCCACGCCCTAACCAAACAAGCCCAACGCCTCGCGAAAGAAGGCAAGTCCCAACGCCAGATCGCCAAAGCTCTGGGTTTGTCCCCGGCTACGGTATGCAGATATCTGAAACCTTAGAGCAGTCATCGATCGCCGACCGAAGGCAATTTATCGCCGTTAGATAGCTCCAAATCCCGGTCAGAATCTCATTTTGCCCGCCAAAACGTCGACCTCATGCTGACGACTTCTCATTCTTACGTCGCACTTCTCACCATTCATCCAAATCATCCTGTGTTTCGGAAGCGGGTGAAACGAAGAACGTCTCTCGATCAATTGATAAGTCCGGAGGACGTATCGAAACAGGAATGGTCGTTGATGTTTGAAAGTACGTCAAGAACGATTGGAGTTTTGCAAAGGTATACGAGTCAGTCGCATCGGGATCGGTGCATTGATAAACCAGCTCACAAAATACATCCCATCGTTCTTCAGACAAACCAAACTCGCCATTGGTGCATACTTCTCGGAAAAGCTCCATCCACTGGTAGAAGGGATGACCTTCGTTCAAGCAGATGAGATCGTCACCGTGGCGACCGAGTGATCTACCGAAAAAGCTAAAGGAACTAATGTTCTCAAATTCGCACACACGAAGTACCCAATAGCCTCCAGTTATCGACTTCACCTGCCCTTTCTCAAGCCTTGTGAAATTAACTGCAAAATTTCCATCCGCCAGTCGGCAAAGTTGCCGCGGACTGTGGTCCTTGAAGAGAGAGCGAACAAATCTGTATGCGGCATATGATAAATCTCCGGAATGAAGATAGGGAACCTCTCGGCCCCCGGTTCTAATATCTACCAGCCTTGGGTCAGCGACGATGACGTCGAATTCCTCTAGGTCCCAGATATCACGAATGGAAACGGTGCGCGTAACATTCTGTACGATTAGCGGAAACGTGTCGGGTTGCAAATCCCAATATCCAGGTATGTCGAACGCGGACATCAAAGTTTGCTTGTACTTCCATCCGTCCTCACCGTTCGCGACTTCGCTCGTGGCGAGATGTTCGTCGAGACCTTTAGAGAGAGCGACACTAATAACTTCGGGCACCCCTTCGTGACTGACCCACTTGAGGAAAGACCGATTCAAGTTGGGTTGGGTTTCATTATTGCGAAAGTCGATTCGAAATCTGTAATCAGAAGACGGCCTGTCGCGAACCTCCTCGTTAACCGAGATTCCATGCAATGCAATAAGCGACAGGGGGTCTCTCGGAGCTTTTGCTAGGGGATGCATTTCCGGATATCGATAACTTGCCCATGAATGTTCACCCCAGACTGCCTCATTCGCTTTCCGGATCTCAAATATATAGAGCTCGCCTTCCACACCTTTATCTTCGATTGGAAAAGGCCGCCAACAAAACTCTTGTTCATCATCGACAACCGAGTTTTGCTTATGCGAAAACATTTCCGGCGTTTCCGAGCTAACAGTTTCCGTCTCTCCAAAATCGTTAATGTGGATCGGGAACTCAACACGTTTACACCATTTTTTTACGGAAGCTGACAATGTGTCCGCTTCTATAGGTGTTTGGAGCGTAACCTCGATACGAGTTCCCGGTAATGCCCGGTCCGAACTCTCATGTAAGAGGTAGCTCTTGACACCAGTGAGAGTAAGTCTTATCGGCGCATTGTCCGCAAGAGTCGAACTTGGTTTGAACGTTTCAACGACAACATGGCTGCTAGCCGCGAAAACGGACAAGAAGCCGATGCCAAAACGGCTGGTTGGAAAAAAGTTGTATGTGCGCTTGAACTCATCTGAAGTATAAAAGGAACGGCCTATTTGTAAAAAGTATTTTTCAATGATTTCTCGATCCATCCCGATGCCATTGTCCTCAATAATGAGGACGTGTTTTTTTTCCGATTCTCCGGATAAAGGATTCGTCGCAGTGCGTTCTTGCGCCTCCAACGTGAGGCCGTAACGCTCGCGGACAGCTTGGGGAACCTGAGTCGGAAACTCCGGTATTGGCTCCCCGTCACGCTCGAGATCCAAGTACATCTTGCACCGAAGCGCGTCTAAGGAGTTTTGGATCAGTTCCCGAACGAATTGGAAGGCATCTGAATAAAGATTCTCTGATAGCCGTTCGACGATTGCCTGTTGGTCGAACTGCATGATCCATTTCGATGGCTTGTACGTAGCTCCCTGCTTCGGGCGAATCTTGATCGTCGGGCTGTCGGTTGCAAGCGTGACTTCAGGAATTTGCCAATTGCTATGCCGCCGACTTTTCACCATCGCATTTCTCGCATTGTTCGCTTCCTCAACAATCCATTGGCACCAGTCTTGGAGGATTCTGTGCACATCCTGATTGAGACACTCAGCTGTGATCTCAATCCGTTCAGGCGTCGTGGATCGATGAGTGATCGCATCATACTGAATCCAATGATCAAGACTGTCTACTGGCAGAGGGGACGCCGCTCCAATCAGTAGAGGACAGGCTCGCAAAGTCCGCATGTCCAGAAGATCGCCAAGCCGTAACAAGGTCGCGAGGAAGCGCAGGTTTGCTTTCTCCCCTCGGACGTCCGATGTTTCAGGAAAGCGCTCGGTATCTTCCAGCTCATGCGTTCTCAACCCATGCCCGACACAAACGGCTGCAACTGATCGCCTCAGAATTGGGTCTCCAAAATCGCAACGACCCAGTTGTTCATGCTGGACTTCAATTAATTGTCCGGACCTCAGATGATGCCTAGATCGAATGAAATCGGCTATCAAGAACCTGGTCTGAACATCCGCAAGAAAATCGACCGTGGGCGAATTGACGCCGGCGGCGGCATCCGACGCTGACGCCCGGAGTGACTGAATCTCGTTCCAACGCTTCGCTCCGCCATTTTCGCCCGACGTCCAAGTTTTCCATTCATCGGAGATCAGGATTTCTGTCTTTTCCTTGTCCGGGGTAACCATACCAGCGTCATGGAGGTAGGCGGCAGCCACGATGATATAGGCCTCGACACCCGAAAGATTTACGATCGGGTTCATATCATCATCGCGAAAAAGTAAGTTGGAGACCTGGAGTACGATTTCATCACTATGATCGATCGTATGTCGCGTGTAGTGAGGAAAGGTTGCTGGAATGTATGATAGCCAGCCTTCTACGACTTCGCGAAGTTCACAGATTTTGCCGTAATATTCCGCATGATTGGTAGAAATGAATTGGATTAGTTTCGAATTTGGCGGTATAGACATGCCTTGGCAATCTCCTCTCAATCTCACAAATAAGCGCGCATAACGCCGCGACTTTTGGTCAACAACTTCGCAGAAATCGTCATTATCGCGGTTTTGGACATGTGGTTGCCCACCTTAGTGTTGTCGTGATTCAGGGCAATATAGCACTAAACCGACACGATTACCAACCTGAACTACGGTCGAAGCGCTGTTACCGTTCGCCGAACTTTGTATCCGAGAGATTTGCTGGAACGCGTGGCAGGCGACAGCGACTAAATAAAAATATCTATCGGCAAGCGAAACCGTTCTGAGAGTCTTCGTGCCTGGGCCTTGCTGATCTCGCGTTTGCCGTGGCCGGTGCCGGCCTTAGATCACTAGCGAACGAGCAGATCCAATTTGCCAACGTCGAGACCGGCCTCGCGATAGTAGTTCCGGCACAGCTCGAGAGCGGTGAATCCATCCTCGTAGGCAGCAAAGCCGCCGTCGACCGGCTTGTCCAGATAGATGAGGGCTCCCTCGACTATGAAAACGATGAGCGCCGGTTCCGGTGAGTCTTCGTTGATGACCAGAGTGTGCGCTTCGCCTGCAGGTTCGTAGATGAAGGTCCCCGGCTTTGCGACCCAGTCGTGCTCCAGGTATCGCCAGTGGCCGCGCAACGTATATCCGTGAACGGTGCCGACGTGATAGTGCGTGCCAAGCTGCGCGCCCGGCAGGCCTTTGAGCACGACGCTGAAGCCTCCGGACGTGACATTGAAATGACAGGGCTGGAACCAAACACCGTCGGCATACGGCACCCACAGGCGTTCGTCGTCCACGTCGATGTTGGCAATAAAGTGTCCGCGATCCCTCTGATCCGGAGCCAGGCCGTCCGTGAAACTGTTAAAGGCCGTGATGGGCATAGGTTTCTCCTTTTTGTGAGTCTATTTTTTTCGCGCGCGTCAGGCGAGGATAGGCTCGCCCGGGCGAAATGTAAAGAAAGCTTGTTTCACCGCGTGTGAGGTGAAACGAAACGCAACTCAATGGACAGTTGAGAATGGATAATGGACAATGTTTTGAGCATTTTCCACTGTCAGTTGTCCATTGTCCGTTATGAAGCTGCGTTGGCGATTTGGGATCATTGCGGGGCCTAAATAAAGATCTCTATCGGCAAGCGAAACCGTTCTGAGGGTCTTCGGGCCTGGGCCTTGCTGATCTCGCGTTTGCCGCCCGCGGACCTGCGAGACTGAAAGAGCGGCGCATGCCCTCAAAGAAACTTGCGCCCCTTGTTTGATTTCAAGCCAATGTAACACAAAAGCATCGGGCACGGAAAAACCATGCCCGATGTGTGTCGGTCAGAGCCTTTTCAAGGCCGCGGTGGCGGGATCCCTCGATCTTGCGGGTTTCCTATTGGACGGCCGTCGTCCAATTCTCCGTCGCTAATGAACTGATCCGGAAGACATTGTGCCCGAGGATCGTTGCAGATATCGCCATCGCGAATACCTTCATCAAGTTTCGGACGCTTGCAGCTTCGATCACTATCGAGATAGTCTCCTTCGAACATCTTTCGCCGCTTGCACTGCGCTTCTCTCGCCTCTTCCAACGTCCACTTTGTTTTCGGTCGGCAAGTGAGGTCGCCGTTCGGATCCGGCAATATCAAGGCAGGATCAGGACAGCCATTCATGAAGGCAACTATCCTCATACAATAGTAAGTTTGCCAGTTATTCTGGTCGCACATAGCCGATATATTCGCCCACCAAGAAGCCATCGCCGCACAGTCGTGAGATGGGCACTCCTGGCAGGGAATTCCCGCCGATGACGCAGGTGACCCGCCCGGTGATGGAGCAGGTGCACCTCCTGTGGGTGCCGGTGCGGGTTCGGGCGACCCGGCCGGTACCGGGGTTGCTCCGGGGATGGGCTGGTCCCTGTGGTTGTTGTCGGTAGTACATTCGTCCTCGACGTTACAAAAATAAGTTGTCTGTGTTCCCTTTGTTAGGTCTTTATCTACTATAGTCCAAAGTCCCGACGCGTCTTTCGTGTACCGAGTTTCGCGGATCAGTTGGCCGTTCTTGTACGCCTTCTCTGTAAAGGTCGCGCCATTGGCGTCGTATTCCCGAACATACAGGGTGCCGTCAGTTGTTTTTTCCTCTTCGCGCACCATCTGTCCCATGTAGTCTCGACCGCCGAAGTTTTGTGTGCGGGTCTGTTTCTTGTATGTGCCGTCCGGCATGTTTTGGGCCGTTCGGCTTTCAGTCCTCTTGAGAAAGGCATTTGGAAGAGGGGCCGTATCTGTGGTCCACGGCGTCCATCCATCTTCGTCGAATTTGATCTGGTCGGCCGTAACTCTTCCAACGTGGATCATGTCCGACGCCGTTGATTGAGTTTCCCACGAGGCGAGGCCGCCGCCGGCCTCGCCGCTTACGCCCACCCATTTCTCGGAGTTGCTTTGCTGCCGCGCATTGCAGCTGTCGATCGCTCCTTGCATGGTTTGCTTGGTCTGCTGCACGGCCTTGTCGTAAGGATCCTCGCCGCGTCCACCTGCAGCACCGCCGCCGATTCCTCCGGTTAGCCTGTTTCGTTGAGCCGCCTGACAGCCGCTCATGATCGAATCCATTTCGGGGACGGTCATTCGAACACGGAATTTCGAGGCAGGCTGGGCAACGGGTCCTGTGTTATTGAGCGACGTTGCTACCCATTTACCTCCGCACTGCGTCAGGACCTCCTTGCTCTGATCTAAACCAAGATCGTCATATTTCGAATTGATATCGTCGAGTATGTCCATTACCTGGTCGGCATCGATGAATGTATTCAAGTCCCGCCAGATCTGGTATGGGCGCTTGCATCGATAGCCCTCGTTGTCGCGAAGCCGACAGATCTTTTTTGCCTTCAGGTTTAGCCCGTTGAGAAAAATAATGTTCCGATAGTAATCAGCGAGCATGTCGCCTTTCTTAGTGTGTTTGAAGGCATAAACCACACGGCCGCCTTTTCTTCGATGCTCTCGTTCGAGCCGTCCCGTCTTGCTGTATACCTTGGAGGAAGTTCGTTCTCCCCGAACAAAGTGATCGTCACGGGCGAGTTTTCCGTCAGGCCAATACCGCCTCGCTATACCATTCGGCACGCCATCTGAATATGTAGCCTCGGACTCCAGGCGCCCGTTTGGATAGAGCGTTTTCCAAAAGCCGACGGGCAATCCTTTTTCATATCGCCCTTGAATAGCATTCACGCCGTTCGGGTGCTTGAGCAGAACGGCTCCATGCGGAATGAATCTGCCGTCTTCTTCGTAACCTGACAACTGGTCATTCCGAATAGACCTATCTCCGCTTGCCCTGAGGGTCGCGGGCAATATCAATCTCACATTCTTTTTTGTTGTCGGGCCTGTCGGCTGAGAATAGACGAAGCTCATTACGAGCAACGAGCAGATCGCAGTACGCCAGGCCGCTTTTGCTGCCGGCAGTGCCGTGTTTTTCATTTCACTCCTCCTGTGGGTTAAAAACGCCAAAACGCCAGGTCGTTAGCCTGTTTGCTTGTCCGAAAGAGTACTCAGGAAATTTTGCATAAAGAATATCAGAAAATCTGCTCACGGCAGCAACTTTTATCGTGTCGCCCGTCTGTCGCCCGCTTCGCGGGCTCCGGGATTTATTGGGGACGATTCACCCCGGGTTAGCACCCGGGGCTATATTATGCAGCCCTTTCAGGGCTTAAGAACGCACTCGCCACTTGTCACTCGTCCCTTGTCCCTTTGCCGTGCTAATCTGTCTGTTCTTTTATGAAACTTCGCTGGCGATTTGGGATCATTGCGGGGTTGTTCCTCGCCATATTTTCGCTGTATCCGCAGGGGAAGCTCCTGTGGAACCGCGACGGCGAGTGGAACGGGCATTATGCTTATAACGACATCGACGAGGTGGCGTATGCCTCGTATCTCAAGGCGCTGATCGACGGGCGGCCGCGGAAGAACGATCCGTATACGGGCCGCGACGAGGAGCCTGGGAAACCGCAGCCGGAATCTTTGTTCTCGATACAATTTGCCGCACCATACACGATCGCTTTGCCGGCGAGGCTGTTGGGGATCGACGCTCCGTGGGCGATGACGATCTCGGGCGCGGTCGCGATCTTTCTGACGGGGCTGGCGATATTTTGGCTGATCGGGATGATCACGGGCGATTCGCTCTACGCGATGGCCGACGCGCTGATCGTGATCGTCTTTGGCGCTCTCTTCGCCGGCGAGGGCGCCATCGGCGAGATCACCGGCTGGGGTTATTCGTATCCTTATTTTCCGGGATTCAGGCGATATTTGCCCGCAATGGCCATGGCGGCGTTCTTTTTCTTCGTGCCGTTGGTTTGGAAGCTCTTAAGCTCTGGCTCTCCTCCTTACGAAGGAGGAGTGGCACCCGCTTCGGGTGACGAGGTGGTTCTCTCGTCAGCCCCCGAAGTCGACAGTGCCGCGCAAAGAACCACCCCGGCCGGGAAGCCCGGCCACCCCTCCTTCGTAAGGAGGGGAGCTTTCTTCCGATCTCCGCATGCAGCACTCCTGATCTCGCTCTCGGCTCTGTGCTTCGGCTACATGGTCTTCTCGTACTTCTACATCTGGACGACCGCGGCGGCTTGGCTGGGGTGTTTGCTGGTTTGCTGGCTGGTCGGACGGCCGGAAGGATTCGGGCGCGACGTCAAAAGGCTTGTGATTTTGGGCGTCGGCTGCGGTGTTTTTGTGGTTCCGTATGCGTGGATGCTTTCGCAGCGGTCGACGACGATGGACGAGGTGCAATTGCTCGTCCACACGCACTCGCCGGATCTTTGGCGGATGCCTTCGTTGATAAGCTGCGGCGTTCTGATCCTGATCGCGGTCTTTGTCGTGTCGGGCATCATTCGGCTGAGAGAACGCGGCACCCTGTTCGCGATCTCGCTAGCGTTGTCGGTGATCGCCGTATTCAACCAGCAGGTCATTACCGGCCAGGCCCTGCAGCCGATCCATTACCAAGTGTTTATCGGGAATTATGTCGCCGGCTTGGCCCTCATCGTGACGTTTGCGCTCGTCTGGCGAGGCCTCGAGGGAAGGGAAGCTCGGCATTGGCGGATGGCGATCGCGGGCCTGGCAGCCATCGCGGTCATGTGGGGTATTGTCGAGTGCCATTACACCGTGCGCATTCTCGACGACGTCAATATCGCCCGTGACGAGGCATTTCCCGTAGGCAAGCGCATGGCTGAGATCGCCCGCAGCGACCCCGACGCACGCCGCCGTACCGTACTTTATGTCGGGACCGCTGAGGCTGACGACTTTCCTACGCTTGCTCCGCAATCTGTCCTTTGGGCACGCCATCAGCACCTTTTTGCCGGCGTAACCTGGCAGGAGAACAAGGAAAGGTACTATCAACAGCTTTATTATCAAGGGGTTACGCCGTTGCAGCTGGCCGAGGGAATGAAGCACGAGGGCGACATCGTCTCGGTCATCGCCCTTTTCGGTTGGGGCCGCCACACCGATCGGCTGAATTCCGAGTACCAGCCGCTGAAGTTCGCCGAGGTGGATGAGGAGGCACAGAGATATGCCGCCTACATCGCGGACCTCGACACACGGCGGCCGGAAATGGTACCGCTCGATTACCTGATCGCCCCGGCCGATGGTTTCTATCCTGACAATATCAATAAGTGGTACCAACGCGACGCGGGCGAGACATTCGGGAAATACACGCTCTTTCGGCTAACGCCGCGATAATTTTACACAAAAAAAGAGGCCGTCCTGACGGACGGCCCAGCTTATAACACTAAATATTAAAACTAATTAAGCGGCCAAAAGGTCGTTTGAAGTTTCGGCAAACACACGCCTGCCGTTAAGGGCGTCATCGATGATCTCGCGAACGGCCGAAGCATCGGGATTGACATCCATCCGGGCACATGCCCGCAGATGTCTGATGATGCCTTCCGCCGCTATCTCCACGGCGTCACCGTTCAGCTTTGAAAACCGACGAGCCTGGATATGGTCAATTTGCAGGACTCGATCCTGCAAGGTCATTGGTCTAGCTGCTGCCACGTTTCTGTCTCCTTTGTTTCGAATCAAAGTGCCGATGCATTCGGCATCAGGAAAAGCATGAAACAAAACACTTTTCCAAAAACAGGTCGAAACTTTCAGCTCTGAGCTGCTGAAAATGCTCTCCACTAGGGCGTTTCAACTGTAAGACGATGTTAACAGAGAATGACCCGTTTGTCACTACTTTTTTTTCGCGTTTGTGATTTTTTTCCCAAAACGCCCCAAAGCGCAAGAAAACCGGCAAACCACAAGATTTGCCGGTCCCATATCAAACCATCACAATATCGAGTATTTCCTTATGCGACGGAGTCCTTCATCGACTTGCCGATGCTGAACTTGACGGTCGTTTTGGCCGGGATGTTGATCACCGCGCCGGTGGCAGGGTTGCGCCCCTGTCGGGCCTTGCGGAAGGTCTTCTTCAATTTACCGAATCCGGGGACGGTAAACTCGCCATTGTTTCTCACTTCTTTCGTCGCGAGCGTTGCAAGGGCGTCGAACATCGCTTTGACCTCCGATTTCTTGCATCCGCACGAATCCGCAAGGCTTGAGATAACTTCCGTCTGTGTCATACGAGCCATAATTTAGTAACCTCCAGTTTTTGGTTGTGAAAATATAAACGTCCTCAGTGAATTGCTTGCCGAAAAAACGCTTTGGCAAAAAGGGGGAAAATACCAATCAATCAAGAACCGCTGACTGGTCGGGGCGGCAAGATTCGAACTTGCGGCCTCACGGTCCCAAACCGTGCGCACTACCAGGCTGTGCTACGCCCCGTCTGTTTCACTATGGAAACGATTCCAAGTGTCGAATTCTATGCCCGAAACGCGCCCGCGTCAAGTCAAATCGCGAAAAAACCGCGTAAAAACGGGATTATTTGCAAAAAAGCGCGCCCGCGATGGCTGATTTCGCGCTTTACCGACTCTGGAAGCTCGCCGAACGTCCGATCATAGCCTTCTGGAATGAACAGCGGATCATAGCCAAAACCGCCACTGCCGCGAGGCTCGGCGGCTATTGTGCCGGAGCAAATTCCTCGGGCGGTGTGCAGAATATGGCCGGTTTCGTCGGCGATCGCCATAGCGGCGACAAACCGGGCCCGGCGTGTCTTATCGCCTGTTTCATCAAGCTCCTCGAGCAGCATCGACATCTTCTGATCGAAGGTCGATTCGGCGCCGCCGTACCGCGCGGACAATACGCCTGGCCGGCCGCCCAAGGCCTCGACTTCGAGCCCTGAATCGTCGGCCAGGGTCACGGATGCCGCTTGAATCGCGTACCCGCCGGCCTTCAACGCCGCATTTTCGGCAAATGTCGCGCCCGTCTCCTCGACCTCCACAACATTGTCAAATCTATCAAGTCCGACCAGATCCAGCGGCACACCGGTAAAGAGAGCCTGGAATTCGAGCAGCTTGCCCGGATTGTTTGTTGCGACGAGGAGTTGGGGCCGGCGAGTCTGCATCGGCCTGTATTCTATACCGCACGACATTTTTATTGCGAGAACACTCTCAAAAAAGGTATTATTTAGTAACGGCACGCCCGCCGCGCCCACCACCACCCAAGCGCTCCGCCTCATATCAAAGAAAGGGGTTCCTCGAATTGGCCGCAGTTATCGACGAAATGACCGATGTCCTCACCGCTACCGCCGTAGGGGCCGATGTGCGCCGCGCTGTACCGCCGCCTCAGCGCGCCGTTCCGTACGAAGCAGCGGCCGAGCTGGGGATCTGGCTATCAGGCCTCGAAAGCTTTCTGGCCGATCCATCGCCGTCCGACGCGTCGCTGCGACTGATCAGATCGGTCCTGGAGCGGTGTATTCGCTTGAATGCCCGTTTCTATACGGAAAACTTTAGCAGTTTTTTAGAGGTTCGTGAGATGGACGAGCTCGCGGGTGTCCTTCGCGAGGCGGTACAGATCTCCGGCCCGTTGGCTCAGGCAGGACCGCATGGTTCGGGCGTGCTGCGAGTATGGTGCCGCATGCTTTTGGACCGTTTTCACAGCGCGGCGGGCTTTCGAAAGCTGGTCGCTCATGCCGAAGAATCCGGCGCGAGCCATCTGCCCGAGCCCCTCAAGGCCTTTGCCGCCGCATCGCCGAAAAGTGAAGAAGACGCCGAGCTTGCTCTCGTGCTGCCGCGGTTCGGCCGGATCCTCAGGTGGTTGACTGTTGTTGGCGACATGCTTGAGGCCGATGAGCCGCTGAAGCCGGCTACGCTCATCTTCGCCCGCGTCAACGAACAGATGGCCGAATTGATCGGCTATATCAACAACCGGCTTACCCGTTTTTCGAATGAAGAGGCAGAGCTTTTCGGCGCTCTGGATGCGGCTTCATATACCGCCTCGATCGAGCTGAAAAAGGTCTATTCGCCGGAATTTGCCGCTCTTATCGCATTGCGGCCGCCGCCGGCCATTTACGCCGGTATCGAGACCGCCTATCACATGCTCAATGAGTGCGTTCAACAGGTCCTCACGGGGCTGGCGCGAATTGTCGATCCGTCGGTCGACACGGATTCGCTATTTCCGTCGTCGAAGGCCAATTTCGAGCGTTCGCTGGTCCTGCGGCGCGAGCTCTGGGACCTTGTCCAATTGACGAGGGCCGCCGAAAGCGAGCCCGAAAAGCCGCGCGTCGCTGCTCTGAACGATGCCCTTAGAAAGTTCATGAGCGGCACCGTCCGCTTTCTCTATTATAAAGATACCGACACGTTCGAGCGGTTCGTTGAGGAGATCCTCGTTACAAAACAGACGAAGGACCTTGTGCCGATCTTGCACCGTTTCAGCGCTTATCTCGAAACGCTATTCAGCCAGGTCAAGCTCCGGTCCGTTTTCGAAAAGCATCCGTTCGAGGCCAATTAACCGGTGCAGAATTCACAATGCACAATGTTCCCGGATTGTGCATTGTGCATTGGTCTATTGACCACGCAGCGTCGCCAACGGTTTGCGGAACAATACATCAAAGCTTGCCGCCACGCCGACAACGGTCACGAGCAGCGTCGTGACGATGATGCCAAGCAATGTCACGGCCGGATCGAACTGCCACTCGATGTCCATCAGGTAACGACAAACTACGTACGACATAGTGACTGCGAAGGCGGTCGCGACAAGGCCTGCGATCAGTCCCAACAGGCCGTATTCCGAGAACAGGATGGTCGCCAGCGTGCGGCGATTGGCACCGAGAGTTTTTAGAATTGCGTTCTCATAGATGCGCTGCGATTTGGTCAGAGCGACCGAGCCGATCAGGATGAGGATGCCGCTCAGCAGCACAAAGCTGCCGACGAACGAGATCGCGATCACGAAATTATTTACAAGCTTATTGACGGCGTCAAGAATGTCGGCGACGTCAAAGATCTGAACATTCGGGAATTTGTCTAGCACGTCGCGTTGCAGCCGTTGGCGATCGGTCGTTGGAATGTGTTTCAGGACCGTCGCCGCGAAGCTCTGCGGCGCCGTTTCAAGAGTTCCGGGACGGAACACAAAAACAAAGGCAGTCCGCGCGTTGCGGACATCGATGCGACGGATACTTGCGACACGGGCGGTCAATTTGCGGCCCGAGATGTCGAATGTCATCGAATCGCCGGCCGAGACATTCAGGGTCTTTGCCATGCCCTCCTCGACCGAAACTTCCGACTCGGCTCCTTCCGAAGGGTCGCCCGGCTTCCACCACGCACCGTCGATAACAGTTTCGTTAGTTTCCAGTTTGCCCCGATAGGTCAAGGCGAATTCGCGGCCGATCTGGCCCTGCTGTTGGCGGATCTCTTTTTGCTGATAATCCACAGCCTCGCCGTTGACGGCCGCGATTCGACCACGCACCGTCGGCACCGATTCGGGCTTCTCGCCTGTACTCGCCTCGATCATTCTCGAGGCCTCATCGATCTGGCTTTTTTGGATGTCAGCAAAAATAAGACTAGGCAGCCGCTGGTTTTTTGTGAGATCGAATTCGCGAAGCAGATTGGTTTGCATGGTCTGCACGGCGAGGACAACGAACGCGCCGAGTCCGACTGCGAGCAGTATGATCCGTGTTTGATTGCCCGGACGGTAAAGTGAATTGACCGCTTGTCGTATAGAGAACGACGCAAACCGTCGCGCCTTTTTGAGCAGCCACGTCAAAACGGAAGCGGCCCCGAATAGCACCAGGCCGGTCGCGGCAAGACCGCCGAGGAAGAACGCTCCGACCTTCAGCGAGCCCGCCTGCCACACAGCGAGGCTGAGCAAAACTGCCAAACAAACCGCGCCGAATATCCATTTCGTCCAATCCAGCCGCGAGATGGCGACGTTATTCTCGTCGCGGAGCAGCAGTTTTGGCTTGATCGTGCGGATCTGCAGCAGCGGCAGAGCCGAGAAGAGCACCGAGATGAGGACGCCCAGCACAACTCCCTGCCAGGATGTCGCGAACGTGACCGTATAACTCATCTTTGCCGGAAGCGCGTCGACGAACCGCCACTTGGCTAACCACAGCCCCCACTGCGCCAGAAGGATGCCGAACAAGCTGCCGACAAAGCCGAGGCTGACGATCTGAAGCAGATAGACCGTGATGACACGCGTGCCGCTCGCGCCGAGGCATTTGAGGACGGCGACGGTCTTGCGTTTTTGCTCGACGAACGCGCGGGCGACGTTCCATACACCGACGCCGCCGAGGACGAGAATGAGTAAGCCAGTGAGCGAAAGATAATTCTCGGTCCGGACGAACTGCTCGTCGAGGTTCTCTTGCTGCTCGCGATAGGAATTTACCTGTATCGATGTCCCTTTCAGCGCGTCGCGCATGGCGTGGACAAGCTCTGTCGGGTTGTCTGAGGTGCGGTAGAGAATTCGACGCCTTATGCGGCTTGTGGTCCGCGTTATGCCGGCCTCGTCAAACGCCTTTTTTTCCACGAAAACGCGCGGGCCGAGCCGAAAACCGCTCGTGCCACCGGGCTCTTCGTCAAACGTGCCGCGGATCTCGAACTGCGCCTCGCCGATACGCAGTTTGTCGCCGACGTTGACGTTCATCTGTTCGGTCAGGATCCGCGCCGTCACGGCACCGCTATTGGCGAGGAGGCCCTGGTCGAATGGGCGCCCGTCCGACATCTTGAAATCGCCGACTAATGGGAAACCGGGTTCGATGCCCCGAAGCTCGACGAATTCAAGAGAATCGTTCGCCGCATCCGTCGGCCGGGCCATCGATGCGGTCGAAATGGTCTCATTACGCGCCTCCACCGTCGGAAAGCGGCCGATGACCGACTCGATAGTCGCAACATCACTTGGCGCAAAGTCGTTGGTCGACGTGACTTCGACATCGGCCGTCATCAACGCCCGAGCATCGTTGCCGACGACCTTCGTAATGTTCTGTATCAGCGACCGCAACGCCACGACCGACCCGACACCGAGCGCGATGCACAAGAAGAAAAACAGCAGCCGCCGCCAGGATGAGCGGATCTCTCGACGGGTGAGATTGAATATAAAACGCATTTTTTACACCACAGAGAAGCAGAGGCAAAGAGAAGAAGATCTAGGTCTTGCTCTCTATCTCCGTGTCCCTGTGGTTCAATTCATCTCTGACAACGCGACCGTCTTCAAGCACGATCCGCCGTTGGGCCTGATTGGCCAAGACGGCATCGTGCGAGACGAGCACAAGCGTGACCTTGTGCCGTTCGTGAAGCTGCTTCATCAGGTCAAATATGTGCTGGCCGTTCTTTGAATCGAGATTGCCCGTTGGCTCGTCGGCAAGCAATATCTTTGGGCTGTTGGCGAATGCACGAGCGATGGCGACACGCTGCTGCTCGCCGCCCGAAAGCTCAGCCGGGTAATGGTGCCCGCGATTTGTCAGGTCGATCTGTTTGAGCAGCGAATGTGCCCGCGCCTCGACGTTTTCGAGGCCGAGTATCTCCATCGGGATCAGGATGTTCTCATAGGCGGTGAGGCTCGGGATCAGGTGAAACGACTGAAACACAAATCCGATCTTCGCGCTTCGAATGCGTGCCAGCCCGTCCTCGCCCATCCTCGTGATCTCATCGCCATCCACATTGATACTGCCCGACGTCGGCGCGTCGAGGCCCGCGATCAGCCCCAGCAGCGTCGATTTACCGCTGCCGGACGCACCCGTGACCGCGACGAATTGCCCGGCGGGAATATGGATCGAGACGTCGTTAAGTATCGTCAGGTCCTCTGTGCCTGAGCGGACGGTCTTGGTGACATTCGATAAGGCGATCATAGACACGGACTTCACATCATCCTATCTTGCGAAATAGGTGCGAACAAGTTCCAATATTTTTGCATCAATCTGTGTTAGGTCTGCGTAAGACATTCTCACAATATGCGTTACGTCGCACGTTCAATTTCAGTTCTCGCTCTCGCGTCTCTGGTCGCATTGGCCTTCGCCTGTGGTGGGTCAAAGCTGCCTGACGGCAATGCGAACGCGGCAAAACCGCTCCGCACCCCGGCATCAACTTCGAACCGGCCAAAGATCATCGCCCTCGGCGATAGCCTGACCGCGGGGTTCGGGTTAGCAGAAAAAGAATCTTATCCGTATCTGCTGCAGGAAACACTCAAGGCCGACGGTTATGATTACGAGGTCGTTAACGCCGGCGTCTCGGGCGACACGAGCCTCGGCGGCCTGGAGCGGGCCGACTGGGTGCTCGAGCAGGACAACGCGAAGATACTGGTGCTCGAACTTGGTGCCAACGACATGCTCCGCGGTATACCAGTCGGGAAGATGAAGGAAAACCTTGACAAGATAATTAAGAAAGCCAAGGCGAAGAACCTCAAAGTGCTGCTGTGCGGGATGCTCGCACCGCCGACCATGGGCGCTGCATACCAGCGTGATTTCACGATGGCATTCCCCGATCTTGCGAGCGAGAACAAGATCGGATTTCTCCCGTTCCTACTCGAAAATATCGCCCTAAAAAAAGAACTCAACCAAGGCGACGGCATCCACCCGAATGTCGCCGGTGCTCGCATCATGACAGATAATATCTACAAAGCCCTGAAGCCGATGCTCGAGAAATGATGTAACATCGGCAAAATGAAGTTGGCCCTTTTTACAGTTCTTTTATTTACCATTCCCTTCTCCGTCCCAGCGCAGCAGCCATCGCCTTCTCCGACGTCCAAGCCGGCAGCCAACACGTACGTGCGTCCGGACCAGCGTGAGCGGACGATGCATTACTTGAAGAATATGTTTGGTCCCCGCGCTCTGGCCAAGCGTGTGGTGACCTCGGGCATTGCGACCTGGGGCAACTCGCCCGAAGAATGGGGCCCGCATTGGGACGGTTTTGGCAAGCGGTTCGCGTCAAACACTGGAAAAAGCGTGATCGGCAACACGACCAAATTCGCCCTGGACGAGGCGTTCAAGCTCGACAGCCGTTATTACCGCAGCTCGGGCGGCGTCGGCGCAAAGATCAAGAATGCGATCGTCTCACCCTTTATTGCGCGCAACGAACACGGCCGAAAGGTCTTTGGAATTCCGCATGTCGCCGGGACTTATACCGCGAACGTTATCGCCTCTGAGACATGGTATCCCGGAAAGGAGTCATGGAAGGACGGCATGCGGCGCGGGTGTGTCTCACTCGGAACGGACATCGTTTTTAACCTCATCAAGGAATTCGTGCGCTGGTGAATATCACGTATCTCGAATGTGCCTTCTGCGGGCTGCGGCACGAGGCCGGCGTCCTGCAAAACCTCTGTGTTGAATGCGGCAAGCCGCTGCTCGTCCGTTACGATCTCCAAAATGCAGCCGAGACTCTGACGCGTGATTCATTAACCAGGCGCGAGGCGTCGCTGTGGCGTTATCGCGAGGTCCTTCCTGTAGAGGACGATGCAAACATCGTCTCATTGGGCGAAGGTTGGACGCCGCTTTTCAAAGTCGACAAACTTGCGGCCGAACTTCCCATCAAGGTC
>Ga0163161_10000345_pt1 | contig 39287 bp, 36 predicted proteins | sample S45metaG_FD_129847 | JGI IMG/M metagenome (GOLD analysis project Ga0163161, IMG submission 129847) | Switchgrass rhizosphere microbial communities from Kellogg Biological Station, Michigan, USA - S4-5 metaG | ecosystem: Host-associated > Plants > Roots > Rhizosphere > Soil | place: USA... | reverse complement strand
TCGGTGGCTGGGTGTTCGACTACTACAAATCGGTGGGTGAAATCCGTACCGGCTACATGATCATGTTCGCCGTCTGCGCGCTGGCCTATCTGGTGGCGTGGAGTGTGATGAAGATGCTGGTGCCTCGCCACAAGGAAATTACCGACCTGTGAATGACGGCTTCGATGGCATCTTCGAGACGGAGTAACCCGTCGGATTGAACAAGGCCGCTGAGCAATCAGCGGCCTTTTTGCGTTTCGGGTTACGGGGACCGTGTGTGGGTATTCAAAAAAGATGATTTTTTTAGGCCTTTAAAATCAATAGGTTGTGCATCTTCTTTGACGCGGCTGCTTCGCGGGTTTTTCAGTTTTGTTGATAAAAGACTTTGAGATTTTCGAAATAAATGAACCAGCTTCGAGCACCGGCTAGACAAAAGGTCTGACAGCCATCAGGTTCCTGCCAAAGTTCATGATTCATATTCGAGGTTCTGTTTTTTAAGGTCGTTATGGTGCCCGATACTCTGATGGAACGGCCGTTATGGATCGGCTCTGTAGACGAACAAATCACTCAGGGGCACGAGGAAGAACAGGCCAAGCGCGAAACCGATCTGGGTCAGCGAAACGATCGGGCTGGCCATGGTATTGGTCAGGCCAATGTCCGGTGCAATCAGGCCGATAATCGGCTGCGAATAGTAGATGTTAGCCACGATTGCGCCGCAGCAGAATGCAAATAAGAGCACCATACTTTTGGTCATTGTCGCAGTACCAAGGGGCACTTGGGTCGCTGGGTTCATAACGTGTCTCGCTGAACGAAGGAAATGCGCACCGATAACAGTGGACCGAGAATGAAATGATAACTCTCATTCCGTTGCGAAATGATGAAGAGAGCATGTGCCGTCTGCCCGTCAACTTCGGGTTAGACCGGAAAAAAAACTATGTCAGCCCGCTCATGCCAACAAGAAGGTTAGGCACTTTTAGCATGAAGTCAGATACTGTCATCTTCAGTAGGTATGTATAGTCCGCGCTTATATGTTTGTAACGAGACACTGGTTGTAACACGACGTATGTTCGGGTTTTCCTCTACAAGTCTCTGTGTAATAGCATCATAGGCTTCCACGTTCTTTGCTACCACGATCAAATAAACGTCAGCAGAACCAGTTGTATAAATGGCCTGTTGTACGGAGTCTTCTTTATCCAACCATCTTTTAAGTTGAGCAAGTAAGTCCTTGCGTTCTCTCTCAATTTCTAGCGCAGTAACGAAGGTTAAAGGCATACCGACCTTCTTCGCATCGACAATCGTGACCTGGCCCAAAATTACCCCATCATCGCGCATCTTACGTATACGCCTCAAAACAGATGAAGCGGACATACCTGTTTCATCAGCAATTTGATCCGCAGGGGTAAGGCAATCTCTTTGCAAAATTGAAAGTATTCGACGATCGCCACGATCAAGGGTGTTGTGAGTCACTGATGTATTCCTCGTATCAGCCTGCGGAATAGAACCATTTATGGCAGGCTCAGTTGAACATAGTTGAAATAGCGCCAAACGTCAAAAATCAATAGTTTTTGACGTGTTGCGGTCATTACGTAAGCAAATTATGCCGCGCTAAGTCTAAAGCTGGGAATAAAATGGTGGAAACCGGCAGATCGATCTCTGCCGGTAATCTGGACTAGGTAAAGGGGTGTGAGCAATGAGCAATATTGCTGAATTGGTGATTGATAACCCAGTTGAAGTAGTTAATAAATTTTTTTCCGCCTGGGCAAAGCAAGATCTAAAGGCAGTAATTGAAATATTCTCTGAAGATGCCGTCTATTGTGCATCCCAAGGGCCCGAGCCAGGTAAAACATACCGTGGCCGCCAAGAGATTGAGCCTGCAGTGCAAGTGATGTTTGATGCTGTCGGCGAAACAAAGTTGAAATTAGTGGCGATCTATCCTTTTGAAGGTGGGGTCACTGCAACATGGGAAGTAAGTGGTACGGACTCAAATGGCCAATCAGTGGCTGTTCTTGGAATTGATGTTTTCCTCGTGCGTAACGGGCACATCACTCTGAAGGATGCCTATCGCAAGGTTAAGTCATGAACAGCGTACATGATCACAATAATCCGAACCGTATTCCTCCGAATAGTGGATTAACCCAGGGCGGAAAGGATCTAGGATTTAATGCCGAACCGACGACTAAAGTCAGTTCCCCTATACGCATAGAAATGCCTGGGCTAGAGCATGCGCCATCTTATTGGGCAGCGACAGCCGGGGAGGAAGTGGTCACATCCAATCAGCTGACGAGCAGGTCACACACTTCGGTTGCCATTATTGGCGGTGGATTTACCGGGCTTTCGTGTGCTTATCACCTTGCAAAAAAGCATGGTATTAAAGCGACCGTTCTAGAAGCCAATAAAGTTGGATGGGGGGCAAGCGGACGAAATGGCGGTTTTGCAATGATCTGTGTAGGTAAGGATGACTATGCAGATACCGTAGCTCAATATGGAGTTAAAGAAGCAAAACAGCAATTTGACGTCGGATTTTCAGCAGTAAAAACTGTAGAAGATATCGTGCGTGAAAATATGATTGACGTCGAGCGCGCTGAAACCGGCTGGATAAATATCGCTCACAAACCTACTAGAGTAGATGGACTAAAATCAACCCAGCGACTTCTTAAAGATAGTTTCAACTATGAAACTGAATTTATTGACGAGAAGAATCTTAGACAAAATTATATTGGTAGTACTGAAGGGTATAGTGGGCTGATCTACCCTGATGGGTTCGGACTTCATCCGCTCAAATACGCTCGCGGAATGGCAAAAGCAGCAATCGACCACGGTGCAACGATCCACGATCAGTCACCGGTCTTGAGTTGGACTAAGAAGGGCGGCCAGCATGTCCTAAAAACGCCTGAAGGTACCTTAGTCGCTGACCATGTAGTAATAGCGACTGCTGGATACACGTTGGATTCGTTAAATCCATGGTTGGCTGGACGCGTTCTTTCAGCTATATCAAATATAGCTGTTACACGTCCATTGACTCCCCAGGAGCAGGTTAAAGCTGGACTTAAAACCACCATGATGGTGAGCGATACTCGTAAGCTTGTTTTTTACTATCGGTTGTTGCCCGACGGTCGGCTTCTTTTTGGTGCTCGTGGTGGAATTCGCGATGAAGGCAGTCGGAACAAGGAGGCATATGATTGGCTGATCAAACGAATGGTCGACATGTTTCCGAGTCTTGCGTCCGTCGAAGTTGAATATTTCTGGCGTGGTTGGGTGTGTCTGTCTCGCGACAAACATCCGCATATGGGTGTTACTGAAGACCCCTCAGTTCATTATTCAATTGCATACATGGGTAATGGCGTTGCTCTCGCTTCTCACTTCGGTCGCCTCGTTGCTGCCCAGGTTGCGGGGCAGCCAGAAGAGCCAAATATTACTCTTTTTAGAAAACAGTTGCCGCGGTTTGAGTTGCCATGTCTCCGTGAGGCACAGTTGAGAGCAGCTTATTCTTACTATGGAATAAAGGACCAGTTTTTATGAGTCACAATACACTGCAAAACGTCCAGTTTATGAACTCACTCATGGACTACACTGAGCACGGCATCAGATTGATAAGAAGAAAGGATTTGTTACTTGGATCCTCATTGGTGAATGGGCAGTGGTTAGATAGTCCGCTGACAATCGATGTGAATGATCCTGCTACCGGCCAACTGATTTGCAGCGTCTCGAGCCTTGACGTCGAATACATCGATGAGGCGGTTGACGCCGCAGTGAGCGCTTTTCCTGTCTGGGCTAGTTATCTGCCAAAGCAGCGCGGCAATCTGTTAAAAAAGTGGGCCGCGCTAATACGGGAGCACCAGGAAGATTTAGCTACTTTGATTACTCTTGAACAAGGTAAGCCACTTGATGAGTCCCGAGGGGAGATCGAGTATGGAGCCGGGTTCATTGATTGGTTTGCGGAAGAAGCAGAAAGATTGTATGGAGAGACATTACCAAGCCACAAGCCAGGAAGAAATCTTAGTGTCGTGATACAGCCAATAGGCGTGACGGCTTGCGTTACACCATGGAATTTTCCTTCTGCCATGATTGCTCGGAAGGCTGCTGCAGCACTTGCTGTGGGTTGTACAATGATTGTTAAACCCGCCCCGGAAACGCCATTGTCAGCGTTGGCCCTGATTAGATTGGCTAAAGAAGCGGGTATCCCGGCGGGAGTGTTGCAGGTCATAGTTGGCGACGCTGCGTCCTTATCCATGCGTTTGCTTGAGCGCAAAGAAGTGCGAGCTTTCTCATTTACTGGTTCGACTGAAGTAGGTCGGTTGCTACTTGGGAAGGCTGCAGCAACGGTAAAAAAAGTATCACTTGAACTAGGTGGAAATGCACCTTTCATCATTTTCGATGATATGCCCCTTGATAAGGCTGTCGATGACTGTATGGCGGCTAAGTTTGCCACATCCGGTCAAGACTGCCTTGCGGCTAATCGAATTTATGTTCAGCGCGGAATTTACAAGGAGTTTGTTGAGCATTTCGCCTTGAAAGTGTCGAAATTGCGCGTCGGCCATGGGCTCGAAGTCGGGTCTGAAATCGGGCCAATGACTCGGTTGTCAGCGGCAGACAAGTGCCGTCACTTAATTGCAGATGCAATCGAAAAAGGGGCACGTGTAGTCGCTCATCATTCGGATTGTTCAGTTGGTTCATTTGTTTCACCAACCGTTTTAGCGGATGTGACTGATGGCATGTTGATCGCTACCGACGAAATATTTGGTCCTTTGGCTGCAATTCTACCGTTTGATAGTGAAGACGAGGTAGTTAAGCGCTCTAATAACACAGAAATGGGCTTGGCGGCTTATGTATATACCAACGACCTCGCCCGATCTACAAGACTTGTTAGCAGTCTTGAATATGGGATGGTTGCAGTTAACACCCCTAGTTTTACAGGTCCCCCTATCCCGTTCGGTGGGTGGAAACAGTCGGGGCTTGGAAGGGAGGGTTCCAGGCATGGCACAGCCGAATATACGGAACTGAAATACGTCTGCGTTTCATACAACTCTTAATAGATTCTAAAGAAGAGATTTTCCATAATAAATCCAAGAGGAAATAGCAATGAGGGCGACTCAAGAAACTAACGCTTTAGCTAAACGGCTTGTGATTTCAGCGCTGGCCATATTCTTGACATCTACGTCTATTGCCGCCCATGCAGGGCAAGCATGGGACAGAATCGAAAAAAATAAAGAAATGGTTGTAGCGACTGACGTAGCTAATCCGCCTGCTTCCTTCTTGGCAGAAGGAAACAATCTCGATGGTTTTGACGTGGCAGTTGCGCGTGAAATCGCCAAACGGATTGGCGTCAATGTACGTTTTGTCACCCCAAGCTGGGATGTTATCACGGCTGGTAACTGGCAAGGCAGGTGGGACCTTTCTGTTGGTTCTATGACCCCAACTGCTCAGCGTCGACGAGTACTAGATTTTCCAGCTATTTATTACTATGCACCCGGCGGTATAGCTGTTCACGCAAAGAACACAACTATTCAGTCCGCCTCGGATACCAGCGGGAAAAAAGTTGGTACCCAAGCGGGTTCGACATATGAACAGTACCTCCTTGGAACACTAAATATCGACTCAGATGGCCAAGTCCCTTTTATGTTTCAAGTGAAAGACCCTGTCATGACGACATACGAGGGAGAGGCTACGGCACTGGATGATCTTCGGTTAGGCGATGGTGTTCGCCTTGACGCAGTAGTAGTTTCACAGCAAGCAATTCTGGGTGCGATAAAATCAGGCTATCCAATTCGTCAAGTAGGTGGTCCTCTATTTTATGAACCATTAGGTGTGGCAATTGAGAAAGGCGACCCCGAACTTGTTGGTCATATCCAGCAAGCGGTTGACTCGATGAAAAAAGACGGTGTGCTGAAACAGCTCTCGGAGAAATGGTTTCACGCAGACTATTCATCGACTATACGTAGTGACAGCTAACTTAGTGTATCGATCAAGTAATTCATAATGCTGACACCAACAAAGTGCTCGTCAGTATCTTTGTTGGTGCGGGAGCTCCTGAAATGTCAATTAAAACAATACCTAAGGATTCACAAGTGTTTTTGCCTCTCGATGAACAATGTGCGCCACTTGTGAAGCCTGTAAGCTCAGAATCACGTCGAATTAAACGCGATATAGTCTGTGGAGCTATTTTACTTTTACTCGGTGCATTTGCCTTATTTGGCAAGTTTGAAATTTCCGGCTGGGCTGGCATATCTTACAAGGCGCTGCTGGGTACACTCCTTGTGTTTGGTAACTGGCTAATTATCCGTCGGACCCCATTTCGATTTGCAGTAGTTTTAGTATGGCTGGAACTGGCGCTCCTGTTCGTTCTCTTTTGTTCCTCTTTTGATTTTGAACCAGGGTACGCGCTGCAAAAAGCGAAATCGATTCTTGGTTTTGAGTTAAAGGATGGGTTTTTACAAGGTGCAGCTCTGACTCTTTTTATATGTGCAGCTTCGATTGCGCTGGCAATGGTTCTTGCGCTATTAGCTGCGCTGGCCAAACTTTTTGGAGACGGGTTCACATATGGCATTGCGTCTTTTTACATTTCGTTTTTTCGAGGAACACCACTTCTACTTCAAATATTGATCATTTATCTTGGCTTGCCTCAGGCAGGGCTGACAATTCCCGCTGTCCCCGCGGGGATTCTCGCATTGGCTTTGAATTACGGTGCTTATATGGCTGAGATTTTTCGGGGTGGGATCACTGCTATTCCTCGAGGACAATGGGAGGCTGCTGATGCTCTTGCACTAGGAAAAATGCAGGTTCTTCGGTGGATTGTTTTGCCACAGTCGTTACGACTTATCGTCCCTGCTACGGGCAATCAGTTTATTATGATGCTAAAGGATAGTGCGCTCGTTTCAGCAATGGGTGTTTGGGAGATGATGTATCTGGCTCGGGCAATCGGTCGCGCAGACTTCCGCAATATGGAAATGCTAATCACGGCAGCACTTATATACTGGATTATGTCGGCGATCCTTGAGGGCTGTCAGGCGCGTTTGGAGCGGAGATATTCGCGTGGCATTAGGTCATCGGTTCCTGCTCGGACTGGAGGCAAGTAATGAAAAACTCTATGATTCAAACGAATGGTAACATCTCTAGTTCCAAGAGTGTTGTCCAACTGGAAAGTGTATCTAAATGGTACGGTAACTTTCGTTGTTTGGATAATGTTAAGTTTAACGTAATGCCTGGTGAGCGGATTGTCGTTTGCGGCCCTTCTGGCTCTGGTAAGTCTACTTTAATTCGTTGCATAAACGGTATTGAAGGTCACGATAAAGGGATAGTCAGGGTGGCTGGCTATGAGTTAACGCGAGACCGATCGACCTTGGATCGTGTTCGTCTAGAAGTAGGTATGGTTTTCCAGCAATTTAATTTGTTCCCCAATCTTACAGTCTTGGAAAACTGCACTATTGCATTGCAGAAAGTCAAGAAAATGTCCAAAAGAGATGCCGTGGAGCTGGCGGAATTTTATCTTGCTCGTGTACACCTTCCTCATCTGGCTGATCGTTATCCTGATCAACTTTCTGGTGGTCAACAGCAACGTGTAGCCATTGCTCGTGCCTTGTGTATGAAACCTCGAGTAATGCTTTTCGATGAGCCTACTGCTGCGCTGGACCCTGAAATGGTTCGTGAAGTCCTCGATGTGATGACTGAGGTGGCGAATGAAGGTATGACTATGATTGTGGTCACCCATGAAATTGGTTTTGCCCGTTCTGTTGCATCACGAGTGGTGTTTATGGATGCCGGACGGATAGTAGAGTCAGCTTCACCTACTGAGTTCTTTGATGCACCTAAATCTGACCGTGCTCGCACATTTTTGCAGCAGGTGATTCGTCACTGAGTTCAATCTTTCTTGCTCAAGAGATGTTTCTCACATCAAAGTTCCCAATGTCTAAGGTGGCAGACAGCTGTTTTTAAGGATTTTATGGGTGGGGCGTCTCTTTGAGCGGAAATCGTACGCAGTATGACCACAACGCATACGCGGAACGACCACTTCCGCCTTTCGAATGTAACAACTCGATTACGACGCAAATATAAAATCATGCGGTCAAGGTCAATTCCTGCTTTTGGCCGTTCTCTGCCGATCATGGTTACAACGCGTGTTGGTCAAATCCGATGCAATCGTTGGTCAGGACGAATGCAAGTGAGTGGTCGGGTCGAATGCAAACGGGTGGTCAAGTGGAGCGCAATTTCGGAGCTATGGGCTCCCAGGCCCTCGTGATGATCCGCAGGACTTGTTGTGAGCAATTACTCAGCTAACAATCGTCAGCGCTGCGCGCCGACAGTGCATCAGCGCGTTTTTACACACTCTGGGCCGACAGCTGCCGGTCACCAAGATACCCGGCCGGCGATAGGACTCCTTTTAACTAGTAACAGTTAGCAGCTCCCTAGGAGCGGAGCTGTATGGTTTTTTAATATGCATCTGGAAAGATTTGAGGTTGGCCATAATTTCACTCATCGCGGGTCCTCCTGCCGGTTTAATAGTGTCGATCTACTATTGGCGTAATGTCGACGTTGTTATCACCGTCAGATTATTTTCCGGAATCATTTCTCTATAGTACATAAGTACATATGGTGGCCTCGAGTGAATTGAAATGATGGTTAAGGGGTTGAGGTTGCTGTGCTTCCGGTTGCCTGCTTTTCAGAAGCCGAGCATCTGCTGCTGGCCGGTCGGCGCGGAGTTGGATCGACAGGCCTAGCAGGCGGCGCATCTGCTATTTGGCTAGGCGCTGCAGGATACGGCGGAACTGGTGCCGCTGGCGGCCGAAATGAAAGACGCGTTGCTGGTGCTGCTAAGCACCGAAGCCTTCGATGTGCATGCCGAGCGCATGCAGATGCACCGCATACTTTCGAGCATGAGGTGCGCGAGCGTCTCGAAGTGTCGCGTGAAGTCAGGGGCTGGCAGTACATCCGCGCACAGGCGAGCCAGGTACCGCTCAAAGCGGCGATGGCGCGCGTGTTCGAGCACTATGACTTCCTGGTCTCGCCGAGCGTGCCAATTACCGCGACAGCCGTCGATGCGCGCGAGGTCCGGGTGGGCGAGCAGGACATCGATGTGCGCGCCGCACTCCTAGGCCACAACAGTGCCTGGAACCTCATCGGTTTGCCTGCGATCAGCCTGCCGGTGGGGCTGGTTAGGAAGATGCCGGTGGGGGTGCAGGTGATTGGCGCTGCAGGAGAGAATGATTGCTTGTTGCGGGTTATGGCGCAGCGATTCGTGCGGGCTTAATGGGTCGGCGAATCGTTTGGTCACCACAGGCCTCCATCGTCACCCACCACCCGGATCGCAGCTCGCGTTGCGGGTGTCTGCGTCCTAGCTGACTGTCTGATTTAGACCTTCGCCAGAGCCTGAGCCGAGTCGGTGTGCAGGTCCTCGACACCCACCGACAGACGTACCGGCGTATCGCTGATTCCAAGTTGGGGTTCACTCATTGACTGAAGTCTGGAGCAGACTTCAGTGAGAGCGGTCATTAGCCCGGCAAATACTGGATGAACAGGTCAATCAGGCCCTGCGGTGAGTTGTCGTTGAAAAACAACTTGAGGTTTCTGTCCGTTTCCGCAGCAGTCTCTGCACTGCGGGGGAAGAGTTCCTTTTCATACGCGATCAGCGCGGTTTCGACACTTCCGGGGTTGGCGACAATGGCCTCGCCCAGCAGAGCACCATCGTACATTGCGAGGTTGGCACCTTCGCCAGCAAACGGCGACATCAGGTGCGCAGCATCGCCAAGTAGTGTCACTCCGGGGACGCGGTCCCATTTGTGCTCGATGGGGAGCGCATGGATCGGGCGAAGCACAGGGTTAGTATCACCATCGGTGATCAGCGCTGTCAGTTCCGGTGCCCAGCCATCAAACTCGTCGGCGAGAAGGGCCATGGCAGCCATTGGATCGGAGAGATCGAGGCGAGCGAACCAGTCTTCAGACCTGTTTAGTGCTACGTAGGTTTGCAGGGTTCCGTTCGGGTGGCGGTGGGCAAGAATGCCTTTATTAGGTACCACCGCCATCAGGGTGCCGTCACCAACCAATTCTGCGCTGGCTGCGTGGCGACTGTTACCGTCAAACAGGAATGTTTCGATGAAGGAGATGCCAGCGTATGCAGGTTTTACTTCGGAAAGCAGTGGGCGAACTCTTGACCAGGCGCCGTCGGCACCCACCAAAAAGTCGGTAGTCACGGTTGCGCCGTTAGCGAAGGTCAGCCCATGCCGCCCGCCGCCGAGCGAGGCAACGGCAGTGACCTTGTGTCCCCAGCGAATCGTATCGGTAGGCAGTGATTCAAGCAGAATTCTGCGCAGATCTCCGCGCTCTACCTCAGGCCGACCGCCTTTATCCGCGCTGGGCCAATCAAGCAAGAGGTTGCCGTGGTGATCGCATATCCGCTTCGCATCAGCGCCCTCGATAATGATACCGAGAAACTTGTCGTAGAGCCCGGCTGCCTTGAGCGCGAGCTGGCCGTTGTATTCGTGAATATCGAGCAGACCGCCTTGGCTACGCGCTTTTGCCGACGTTTCCGCCTCGTAGATGGTCGCCGCGATACCGTGGACATGAAGCACCCGCGCGAGGGTCAATCCACCGAGCCCCGCACCGATGATCGCGATTGGAGTGTTCATGTTGATACCTTTGTGAGTGAAGTCCGCGGGGATTTTCTATCACAGCCAGTCCCGGGGGCCATTCCCGGCGATGGAGACAGCGCTTAAACTCGCTCAAAGATTGTCTTTACTGGAAGGCCATTTATGTTTGATATGAGTTATGCCGTCGCGGCCGTTTTGCTTTGGGGGACGGATCCAACCAAATGAATCTGACTGGACACAACCTGGCGCTGCTCACTTCCCTGAGTGTCATGCTTGAGGAGAAAAATGTTACTCGAGCGGCTGCAAAGCTGAATTTGACGCAATCGGCATTATCCGCGCAGCTGTCTCGGCTGCGTGATCTGTTCGGCGATCCTCTGCTCATCCCTGCGCAATCCGGAAAAGGCATGGTGCTTACAGCGCGCGCCGAGCATTTGCGCCAGCCACTGCGTCAGGCGTTGCAGGTGTTGGAAGTCGTAGTTGGTGATGTTCCTGTGTTTGATCCCGCCAAGTCAGATCGGACATTTGTAATTGGCGCGAACGATAACGCCGCCGCGATCATCGCCCCCCGACTGCTTCAACTCGTAAAGGCCGCGAGCCCATCGGGCATTCGTGTTTCGATACGTGCGATCGACCCGACCCACCTTGCTGGACAGTTGGAGAGCGGCGAGATCGACGTCGCATTAGGCTCGCGTAGCGCTGCGGTCAACCTGTCCCACGAGTTGTTGCTGCAGGAAGACTTCAGGATGGCTCAGCGAATGGACCATCCCCGTGGGACCGCGCCACCTACGATGGATGAGTACCTGCAACTGGAACATGTGGTTGTATCGGGCGCGGCGAATAGTTTCCATGGTTTTATCGACGATGTACTCGCAGAGAACGGCCATTCGCGTCGCGTTGGGGTATCCGTGCCGTACTACAACATCGTTCCCTTGCTGCTCCAGAACACAGACTTTGTGTGTGTGCTTCCCTCCCGCTTTCTGAGTCGCTACCAGTGTTCGCTGGCGTCCCTTCCTCTGCCGTTCGAGGTCCGGAGTTTCAGCTTGTTCTCCACCTGGCACGCACGCTTTGACAAAGACCTGGCACACAGTTGGTTCCGCCAACAACTCAAACTCAGCGCTCTTTCCTGACGCGTAGGACTCGCGCTGCGACCCCCTTGGGACGGAGAGTGACAGGTTGTTGGCAGATATTTACTGCTCTCATGCCTGGCATGCGAAGTATCGATTTCAAAAGTAAAAATCCCTTGAATAGGATGCCTTCGATTCCAACTGACGAAAGACGTCCTATGAACACGAATACGTTTACCCGAGCCCTGAGTTCTACTGCCCTTGCCGTCGCGCTGGCACTGGGCGCCGTCGGTGCCCCGACGATGGCCTTCGCCGCCGCACCTCAGGTCAAGACCCAGGCGCCTGGCTTCTACCGGACGATGCTGGGAGACTTTGAGATTACGGCGCTGAGCGACGGGACCATCGATGCGCCATTCGACAAGTTACTGAGTGAGCCGGCAGCAAAGACCACCGCTGCGCTGCGCAACGCCTTCCTCGGCGTGCCGACCGAGACTTCGACGAATGCATATCTCGTCAATACCGGCGCGAAACTGATCCTGATTGATACCGGCGCAGGCGCGCTCTTCGGACCTACGCTGGGTGAGCTGGCGGCCAACCTGGAGGCTGCTGGCTACAAACCTGAGCAGGTCGATGACATCCTCATCACCCACATGCACCCGGACCACGTTGGCGGCCTTGTCGCCAAGGGAGCCATCGTGTTTCCTAACGCCACGATCCATGCCGACCAGCACGACGCTGATTACTGGCTCTCTCAGGCCACGCAGGATAAAGCCTCGGCCGACCCCAAAAGCTTCGTTCCGGAATTTGTGAAAGGTGCGATGGCGTCGCTCAACCCGTACATCGCTATAGGAAAATTTCAGCCTTTCCACGGCAGCGGGGAAATCCTCCCCGGCATCAAGGCCTGGTCCAGCTATGGCCATACCGTCGGCCACACAAGCTACATCGTCGAGAGTAAAGGGCAGAGGATGATCGTCGCCGGCGACCTTATCCATGCTGGCGCTGTGCAGTTCACCGATCCGTCGGTGACCATCGGCTTTGACACGGACAAGAAGGCCGCCTCGGCTTCCCGCGAGACAGTGTTCACCTTGGCAGCACGGGAGGGCGCGCTCGTCGGCGCCGCGCACATCTCGTTCCCCGGCCTCGGACATTTACGTGCGCAGGGTAAATCGTGGTTGTGGGTGCCGGTAAACTATTCAACCGAGTTGAAGTGATCTAAACGCGCTCCGTCGCCACAACGCTGTTGTTGAGGTTGTGGCGTTTCTAAAGTAAAAAAACAGCGCTCAAGAACAATGGAATACGGCGTTTGTATTTAACATATCCAAGAGTCGCTCCGCAGCAATCGACAGTTGCCGGCCAGCCCGGACCATCAGGTGAGCTTCTGCACTTTCGAATACCTCGTTCTTGGTTCTGAGCGCCACGAGTTGGCCTTCTGCGACCTCATTGGCAACGGCGTGCGCGGACAGAAAGGTGACCCCGAGGTGTGCCTTGACGTAGCTTTTCAGTGTGGCGATCGAATTGGTGACCAGGCTGGATTCGAATTGAATGCGATCGGAATATTCCGCCAACTTCACGAGGTTGCTCAAGCCGAAGCCTCTGGACATAAGGCCAACGGGGTAAGGAACCACATCGCTCAATGCCAGTGGTTGCTTTTTTTGGGTGAGTGGATGACCTGGCCAGGTAATCACGCACATGGGTTGCTTGCGCGTCGTGACGGTACGAACTGCTGGGTCGATAGGCGGGCGAAAAGCCAGGCCGATATGCGCCTGATCATTCGCGAGCATGCGTACGACGTCCACCGCATTGGCGAACTCCAGGGTAACGACCAGTTTAGGGTACTGCTGGCAAAAGTCCTGAAGCACCCAGCGGACAAGCTCTTCGATGAATCCTTCGCCTGCCACGATATGGATTTCGCCTCTTTCCAGGCCCTTCAACTCGGAAATCTGAGTCAGCAGCAGCGCCTCGCTTGAACGCCTTTCACGGCAATGGTTGATCACCAATTTGGCGGCTTCCGTGGGAATGATGCCTCGGCCGTGACGTTGTAAAAGTTGCACGCCCAACTCGTCTTCCAACTGCTGGATCTGTCGGCTGATCACCGAAGGTTCGACGTTCAACCGATCCGCTGCGCCGCGAATGGAGCCGACCTCCGCGACTTCTGAAAAGTAATGAAGGCGCCTTTCATTAAGCCCGGATTTCTGCAAAGTAGTCACCTGCTGTCTGTTGACTTAAAAGCAACGCTCGACGTGAGGTATTGCTATTGTTTGGAGTTTTTCCTCTCCCCATACTCGTTGTCAATGGGCAGCGCCAGGCGCATTCCATCCACACAAAAAGAATAAATGCGGTATTCATGAGGACTCCCCAATGGCTCAAGCAGACATACTTGTCACTTCGATTCCCCCCAATGACTTGGTTTTGCGCCAGGCCTATCGGAAAATCAGTTGGCGCCTGTTGCCGTTCCTGTTGTTGTGCTACGTGCTGGCATATCTGGACCGGGTCAATATCAGCTACGCCAAGCTTGCGATGCAGCAAGAGTTCGGCCTGACGGATGCCGCTTATGGCTTGGCCGCCGGGATTTTTTTTATCGGCTATGTGATGTTCGAAGTGCCGAGTAATCTCTGGCTTGCTCGAGTTGGCGTACGCAAAACGCTGAGTCGCATCATGTTCCTGTGGGGCGCGACTTCAACCGCGATGTTGTTTGTGCACGACACCACCAGTTTCTATGTCCTGCGGTTTTTTCTTGGCGTCTTTGAAGCCGGATTTGCACCGGGAATGATCCTCTATCTGACGTTCTGGTTCTCAGGTAAACGTCGGGCTCAAGTCATGGCGTGTGTGCTGCTGGCAGGCCCCGTTTCGAATATTATCGGCGGGCCCCTATCGGCCTGGATCATGGGTGCGTTCGCCAATACCCATGGCCTTGCAGGCTGGCAGTGGATGTTCATCCTTGAAGGCGCGCCCTGCATATTGCTAGGTATAACGGCGTACTTCTTTTTGAACGACACTCCCGCGCAGGCTAAATGGCTGACTGCAGAAGAAAAGCAACTGTTGGCTGATGATCTGGAACAGGTGCGGGCGCCAAAGCAGCATACATTCGCTGCAGCCCTCAAAGACTGGCGTGTCTATTGGATGGCCCTGATTTACTTCTGTCTGATCTGCGGCCTGTATACCGTAAGTTTCTGGCTGCCGACCTTATTGCGGGACGCCGGAGTAAAGGACATTTTCGAAATTGGCCTCTATTCGATGATCCCTTACATCGCCGCCATTATTGCGATGTTGGTGAATGCGCGAAGTTCTGATCGACTTGGTGAGCGACGCTGGCATGGTGCCGTGCCTGCATTCCTGGGGGCTATCGGTTTGCTGCTTACGGGTTTCAGTATGGGCAACCTCACGCTTGCGCTGTGTAGTATCACCCTCGCGACGCTTTCGACTTATGCCGCTTACGCCGTGTTTTGGGTACGCCCCACCAGCTATCTGAAAGGCACTGCCGCCGCCGGGGGAATTGCCTTGATCAACAGCATTGGTGCCTTCGGAGGGTTCGTCAGCCCTTCGATCATTGGTGGATTGAAGACCTTTACCGGTTCGTTCGTCGAAGGCATGGCCGCAATGGCCACGCTGTTGGTGATCGGCGGGATTTGCACCCTTACGTTGCGTTTGCCAAACCAGGCGACTGAGTGATACCGCCCGGTTCATATCGCGAGTAAAGCTTTACAACGTCCACCTCATTGTTGGGAATTCACTGTAATGAAGACTGAACTTCACTATTGCGAAGTCGAGGACTTGCGCCCTCAAACTGCTGAACTGACACGTATCCGCCATCATATTCACCAGCATCCGGAAATGGCGTACGAAGAGTTTCAAACCTCGCAGCTGGTGGCTGACAAACTTCGGGCATGGGGCTTCAGGGTCACGGAGGGCGTAGGAGAGACAGGGGTGGTCGGCAGCCTGACCGTCGGCTCAGGTAAAAGTATTGGCATACGGGCAGATATGGATGCGCTGCCTCTGACCGAGCAGACCGGCCTTCCTTATGCCAGCGTCTATCAAGGAAAAATGCACGCTTGCGGACATGACGGCCATACCACCATGTTGCTGGGGGCGGCCGAGTACCTGGCGCGTACGCGTAACTTCAACGGAACAGTGCATCTGTACTTCCAACCGGCGGAAGAGAAAGGCTTTGATAGCGGTGCACAACGCATGGTGAACGATGGCCTCTTTGAGCGTTTTCCCTGTGACGCGGTGTTTGGGTTGCATAACCATCCCGGTGAAGCACCGGGAACGTTCCTGTTTCGAAGCGGAGCGTTCATGTCGGCGAGCGACAAAGTGGCAATTACTGTCAACGGCACGGGCGGTCATGCAGCTCGCCCACATTTGACGGTGGACCCGGTAGTGGTCGCGTCGAGTATGGTCATGGCACTTCAGACCATTGTTGCCCGCAATATCAACCCGATCGAGCCTGCGGTGGTGACCGTCGGATTGCTACAGGCGGGTGTTGCCAATAACGTGATTTCCAACACCGCCTACCTTGAACTCAGTATTCGCTCATTCAGTACGCAAGTCCGGGAGCAGTTGAAAGAACGTATCGAAGCCTTGGTGCATGCCCAAGCTGCCAGCTTTGGCGCGACGGCGACGATCGTCTATTTGGCCGGTTATCCCGTGATCAATAACAACGTTGCGGAAACCGAGTTTGCCTTGCAGATTGCCCGTGAGCTGGTAGGTGATGAGCATGTGATTGCCCATGCGGATCAACTGATGTCCAGTGAAGACTTCTCCTACATGCTTGAGCAGCGTCCGGGCTGTTTCCTCAGATTGGGAAATGGCGTTGGCGAGGATGGTTGCATGATTCATAACCCGGCGTATGACTTCAATGACAAAAACTTGCCCATTGGAGCCGCTTATTGGGCGAGGCTGGTTGAGCGCTATTTGAGCTGATGCTCATTGGAGCAGGGCCGCACATCCTTCGGTCCTGCTCCTGCTTAATACGCCGAACGCGGAATCATGGACATGAATTCCGACTTGAAGATGTTTTCCATAATCTGCATGAAGTCCGAAGCCAGCTTGGATCGTTGCTGATGGCTGGGGAATACTATGGAAATCTCGAAGGGAATGGTTTCATCCAGTTTTCTAAAGGTAATCCCCGGGTATTTCGAGTAGGAAGCCGTAAAGGGGTCGCACACAGTGAGCCCGAGGCCACCCGACACCATGCCGCAGGCGGAGTGAGCGGCGGTGGTTTCGACAGAGGATAGGCTGACGATACCGCGCGCTTCCATTGCTGAAGTGATGCGGCGCTGTAATGGGTTATTGGTGTTCAATGAAATCAAGCGGCGTTCATGCAAGTCATTAAGTGTCACTACTTCTTTACTCGCCAATACATCGTCAACAGGCATTACACAGACGGCATTGATCGGGGGCAGGGGGATCGACTGAATCCCCGGATACTCACCTGACGGTACCTGGACAAAACCTATATCAATCTGGTTTGCCGATGTCAGCTCCATAATGCCCAACGAGTTGCGAACGTCCAGAGACGTCCTGACCTCGGGGTGTTTTCGAGCGAAACGACATACGCCCTCGGCTACGACACTCAACCCGAGCGTGCTCATTGAGCCAATTCTCAATGTGCCTGTGCGTAGCGTCACCAAGTCTTCCGCAATGCGCTCAATGCGTTCGATACCTTGATAAAACTTGTCGACTTCAGCGTACAGGAGCTGAGCTTCCGCGCCTGGAATAAGGCGATTGCCTTCTCGGCGGAACAATCGAAGCGACAGTACGACTTCGAGATCGCGTATGAGCCTGCTGACAGCGGGTTGGGTTATCTGTAGCGCTTCGGCGGCGATGGTCATGCTGCCGGTGAGCATGACTGCCCGAAAGGCTTCCAGTTGGCGGGGATTTAGCTTCATCGTAGTGCTCGAGCGGTATAGGAGAGGGGCTTTCGGTTAAACGTATAACATTTTGTTATGTGCGTCCAACATCTTACCGGTTTGCGATAGGAGTGTGACAGAGCGATGATCTATTTGCGTTGTTTTAGCTAACAGCATGGCTTCGCAATAATGCCGGGTAGTGCTGACGCAAAATAAAAAGAGGACAACTCGTGCTGAACTATACCTTGCGCAGGTTAATACTCCTGCTACCGATGTTATTGGGAGTATCCATTGTGGTATTCCTGGTGATGCATTTTATTCCGGGCGATCCGGCTCAACTGGCTGCGGGACCTGATGCGACCGCAGAAGATGTTGCACAAATTCGGCAAAACTATGGGCTGGATCAACCACTCGCTACTCAATACATCATCTATGTAAAAAAAATTGTCAGTGGCGATTTCGGTGAATCGTTCCAGACATTTACTCCGGTACTTGAAGGTATTTCAAGAACGCTCCCAGCGACAATTGAGTTGACCGCTGCCGGAATGCTGCTCGCAGTCATCATTGGTGTCCCACTGGGTATTATCGCGGCACTAAGGCCCAGGGGGTTGCTTGATAGTTCGCTCACCACCTTTGCAGTTTTAGGTATCTCAGTACCCGGCTTTTTTCTCGGCCTTATATTAATGTCGATCTTTTCAGCCAGCCTAGGCTGGCTACCGCCCACCGGAAGGGGCGGGTGGCAGCATTTGATATTGCCGGCGGTGACTCTTGGCTTGCCGTATGTTGCAACTTTTTCGAGGCTGGCTCGATCCACAATGATGGACGTGCTGAAGGAAGATTACATTCGTACCGCCTACGCGAAAGGTGTACCCAGCTACAAAGTTGTTCTTAAACATGCACTTTCTAATGCGTCCATTCCACTTGTTACAGTCTTCGGGATGGATTTTGGCCGCCTGCTGGGGGGGGCTGTTATTGTCGAAACCGTATTTGCCTGGCCCGGTATGGGGCGGTTCCTGATTGATGCAATTATGGCTCGAGACATTTATGTAGTCCAAGGTACAGTCCTTGTGTTTGCAGCCTTGGTAGTGATCATCAATTTAATTGTGGACCTCGTATATGGCATCCTCGACCCTCGCATCACCTACAACTAAGGCTGATATGAATCTGCCGAAAAAACGTCGGTTGGGCTTTGTTGGCTTCCTTATATCCAATAAACGTTGGTTTGCGCTTAGTGCATTTATTGTCATCCTGGCAATGATCGTAGCTGCGTTATGCGCCCCTTTCCTGTTTGACTGGGATTCGGTGACAAAGATCAACTTGTCCAAATCACTTATTGGTCCGGGTACCGAGTCTTTGCTTGGAACGGATCAAATGGGCCGGGACCTGTTAGGAAGAGTCCTGTGGGGCGCTCGCATCACACTCACTGTAGCGGTTTCCAGTGTCGCTATTGCGATGCTGGTTGGCGTTTCGGTAGGCGCAGCTTGCGGATATTACAACGGTGCCGTCGCCAGTCTGGTAATGCGGATTATGGATTCCATGATCGCGTTCCCCAGGACCTTGGTAGCAATTTTGATTATTACCGTCGCGGGAAACAGCATCTTAAGCCTGACACTCGCCATTGCCATCTCAACCATTCCTATCTACGTCCGTTTTTTTGCAGGACCGGTGATGGCGCTGAGAAATCGGGAGTTTGTTCTAGCCTCGAAATCCATCGGAGTCGGTGATCTGCGATTGTTGCTGGTGCATATCCTGCCCAACATTGGTTCGCTGGTCATTATTCAGGCAACGGTATCGCTGGCTGAAGCCATCCTGATTGGTTCCGGGCTTAGCTTTCTGGGACTTGGCCCACCACCGCCAACGCCGGAGTGGGGTTCGATGATCGCCGAGTCGCGGCCGTTGCTAACCACACATCCGTATGTCTTGCTCGCGCCTGGATGCGCCCTTGTCTTGACCATATTGAGCTTCAACATTGTTGGCGATGCGCTACGGGACTATATCGATCCGAAATCGCGAAACGCTTAATTGAAATCAGGGCGGGTAGTCGCCGATGAGTTTCACAAAAATAATAGAGCGAGACGATGTGATGGGACGCTTAAATTTTCTGGCATTACTCATACGCAGTTTTTCTGTTCTCGGCATCATAGGGTTGTCGGCGAGTTTGCCGACTATTGCCCACGCCAAAGAGACTGGGCAAATAACCTTCGTTCAGGGCTCTGATATAGATACTTTGGACCCTGCCATTTCGCGCAGCGTACCTTCTTATAATGTCATTGATCACTTGTTCAACAGGCTCATAGATTGGGATGGAAACGACCGCTCTAATTTTGTGCCTGATTTGGCAGAATCATGGTCCAGAACGGAAGATGGAAAACAATGGACATTTGTATTGAAGCAGGGAATCAAATTCCATGATGGTACGGATTTCAATGCTGAGGCAGTGAAATTCAACCTGGATAGAATTCGCAACCCAAAACTGGGATCTCCACATCGTTCTTATTATGCGGATATTTTGGCCGTGGAGGCTGTGTCGCCGTATCAGGTACAGATCACGACCAAAAATGCTTCCCCCACTATGCTGGAACTGCTGGCAAAAGAATCCTCGTCAATGAGTAGCCCGGCAGCCGTTGCTAAATACGGACGAGCCTATGGACATCATCCCGTCGGTACTGGTCCCTACATTTTTGATAGTTGGATACCCAATGATCAGGCCGTTATTGAAAAGAATGCTTCCTTTTATGGAGAAGCAGGAAAGCCTTCAAAAATTGTATTCCGGCCAGTAAGAGAGGACTCTTCTCGAGTAATTGAGCTGCGGACAAACAATGCGGACGTCGCGGCAAATTTGTCGCCAGAAGCCGCGATTGAGTTAACGGAACTCAATAAATCTACGTTGATCCGCGTGCCCAGTACATTCCAGATCTTCTTTGAAATGAACCTGACAAAGCCGCCATTCGATGACGCGCGTATCCGCCGTGCAGTCAGTATGGCAATTGATCGCCAGGCGTTGGTAAACAAAGTTCTGCTTGGATATGGAAAAGTGCCTACGGGTCCATTTCCCGAAGGCACACAAGCTCGACAAGCGTTTGCTCCGGTCAAGTACGATCCTGAAGCCGCGAAAAAAATCATTAATGAAGTTTATCCAGGAGGCTATCCAGGAACCATTGTTATGTGGACCCCGGCGGGACGCTATACCAAGGACCGACAAGTCGCCGAGGTTGTTCAAGGCTATCTCAATGCGGTAGGGCTCAAGACCGAATTCAAAGTATGGGAGTGGGCAACGTATCAAAAGAACTTGTATCGCCCGGATCCAGGAAAAGGAACGGGTAAAGGGACAAATGATGCAAATATGTGGTTGCTCGGGACAGGTATTTCTGATGCGGACATTCGCCTGCGTCGGAAGTTATCTACGGGTGATCCACAGAATCTAACAGGGTATAGCAATCCCGATGTAGACAAGTATCTCCAACTTGCCTCTCGTGAGCTGGATGAGAAAAAGCGCATGTCCTATTACGGCCAGATACAACAGATTCTTTGGGAGCAGGATGCAGACAATCTGCCTCTTTTTGACCAAGAGCAAGTTGTCGGCGTGCGCAAAGGTTTGAATGGTCTTGATATTGATTATGAAGGGACCATCGATTTTAAGAATGTAGAACTTATTGACCGGTGATTTAAATGTCGAATGTACATGCTAACGAAGCCCTGTTAACTGATGCTCGTCTGAGTGCCCCTCCTGCGGAGCGCATGGTCAAATACCATGACATTCCTGCTCTTGAAACCGAGAAGCGGCAATTTAATGAATTCGTTGAAGTTGACTTGGCTCATACCGTAATGCTCGTAGAGCAGAAAATTTTGTCTGAATCCGTAGGGCAAGCCATCCTGGCGGAGCTTCGACGGATACGGGAAATGTCTCCATCAGACTTCCCGTTTGATGTGAAGAAAGGCAGCTTTCTACTCCAGGTTGAATCGTACCTGTTCTCCAAAATTGGTGAAGATTCGGCAGGGCAAATGCATACAGGCCGCAGTCGTATCGACCAAGGTGCGACGGTGCGTCGTCTGTACGACCGCAAGCGCATTCTTTCCGTGCTGGATCGTATCAACGAATTTCAGGTGGCGCTGATCCAGAAGGCTGCTCAGTACTCGAGCACCATCATGCCGGGCTATACACATATGCAGCACGCTCAGCCCTGGGTCTTTGGCCATTATCTGCTGAGTTTTACTTCAAGGCTGCACGATAGTTTCAGCCGCCTGATGCAGGCCTATAGCAGAGTTAATCGAAACCCTCTTGGTGCCGTGGGGCTGGCCGGTACGTCTTGGCCTTTGGACCGAGCGCGTACAACGCATTTGTTGGGTTTCGATAGCCTTGTGGAAAACTCCAAACTGGGCCGGGAAGCGTGGTACGCGGCGGAGACGATCGGCGCTTTGTCATTCGTTATGGCTGATTTGAACGACCTCGCTACCGATCTGCACATCTGGTCGAGTGTCGAATTCGGGACAGTAGAAAGCCACGACGGTTACTGCGGCACCAGCAGTATCTTCCCTCAGAAGAAGAACCCCAGTGGTCTGGAAACGATCAAGAAGGCAGCCGGTGGGTCCGTTACCTGGCTCAGTACGGCGTTGGCGACTTTCAGATCCGAAGGGACCGGTGATCAGGCAATGCGCGACTTGCCGTTAATACATGATGCCCTTGCGACTACAGAAGGAATGCTCGACCTGTTCACTGGCATCATTGAAACGCTGATCGTGCATGAGGACCGGATGGCGGCTCTCTTGTCGGGGAGTTGGTGTACAGCGAGCAATCTCGCCGACGTTATCGTTCGCGATCAAGGTATCTCGTTCCGTCAGGTTCACCACGTGGTGGCGCGCCTGGTTCGTAACAGCTTGCTCGCCGGTGTATCGCCTGGAATGGTGACGGGTGCGGCATTGGATCAAGCCGCGATGGAAACTATTGGTTCAGCGCTCCACTACTCTGATGCGCAGGTCCGCGACTCGTTGAATCCGCGCCGGTTTGTTGAAACCCGAATCTCTGCGGGTGGAGTAGGCCCGGGCGAAATCAAGAGGTTGTTGTCGATTGCGCGAAAAGAGCTTCAGCAAGATTGCGAGTGGGTTGCCCAACACCGGCAGAAGGTCGCCCAATCCCGTACCGACCTCGACGCCGCCATCTCGAAAATCGTCGATTAAAGGAACCTTCCATGAACCAGAATTTGGTAGCTCGCGTTAAAAACCTGAGCGTGGGGTTCGGCGCGATAGGCCGCGAATCGACCGTCGTACGTGACGTTTCCTTTGAGGTGATGCGCGGTCAGACGCTAGCGATCGTAGGCGAGTCCGGCTCCGGAAAATCCGTGACTTCAATGGCAATGATGGGCCTGATCAAGCGAGCCGGTGGCAGGGTGCTTTCAGGTTCGATGGAGCTGCAAACCAGGGACAACAAAATGATCGACCTGGTCTCAGCTCCCGAGTCCGTGATGCGTCATCTCAGAGGGGCGTCGATGTCGATGATCTTCCAGGAACCCATGACCTCGCTGAATCCTGTCTTCAAGATCAGCGCTCAACTCACTGAGGCCATTATTCTGCATAAGCACTGCAGTCGTGCAGAAGCGGAAGCCCAGGCGTTACGTATGCTCGATTTGGTACGCATTCCCGATGCGAAGCAGATCATGAACAGATTTCCCCACGAGCTCTCCGGCGGGATGCGTCAGCGCATCATGATTGCCATGTCGCTGGTCTGTGAGCCTACATTGCTGATCGCAGATGAGCCCACAACCGCGCTGGACGTAACGGTCCAGGCGCAGATTCTGCGCATCATCAAGGAGCTGCAAAGCAGCCTGGCAATGGGTGTTATCTTTATCACGCACGATATGGGCGTGGTGGCTGAGGTCGCAGACCAGGTGATGGTGATGAAAAAAGGCGAGACCGTCGAGCAGGGTCCCGCCAAGGCTATTCTGCAGTCACCCCAGCAACCCTATACCCGCGCACTGCTGGCGGCGGTTCCTAAAATTGGCTCAATGCACGGCACTTGTTTGCCCGCAAAGTTTCCGCTGATCGATGATAAAACTGCTGAAACGTCAGCGAGATCGGAACCAGCCCGTAACGTCGCCCCTGATTACGAACATCCACCCATCCTAAGCGTAAAGTCGTTATCCATTCGATATGACCTCAAGGGTGGTCTCTTCGGAAAAGTCAGACGCCGGGTTCATGCCGTCGAAGCTATCGACTTCGACATCTACTCAGGTGAAACACTAGCACTGGTGGGTGAGTCCGGGTGTGGCAAATCAACCAGCGCCCGCGCGATCGCCGGCCTGATGCCCATACAGGGAGGGGATATCGTCTTCGGCGGTAAAAACCTTGCCTCGTTGAACAAGAGCGGTTTGAAGACGCTGCGTCGCGACATTCAAATGGTCTTTCAAGACCCTTATGCATCCCTCAACCCGCGCCTGACGATCGAGGACAGTCTTTTAGAGCCGCTGTATGTGCATAACATTGCCCGTGGCGCCGAGGCGCGCAAGCAAGTTCGAAACCTGTTGGAGCGAGTTGGGCTGTCTGCTGAACATGCGCAACGTTATCCGCACGAGTTTTCCGGAGGACAGAGGCAGCGGATTTGCATCGCACGCGCGCTGACGCTATCCCCCAAACTGATCATTGCCGATGAAGCGGTATCGGCCCTGGACGTGTCCATTCAGGCACAAGTGATCAATCTTCTGCAGGATTTGCAGCGTGATATGGGAATTTCATTTCTGTTCATCTCCCATGACCTTGCGGTGGTTGAGCGGGTCAGTCATCGGGTGGGGGTGATGTACCACGGCCGTATTGTCGAAATTGGCCCGCGTCGTTCGGTATTTGAAAATCCGCATCATGCCTACACCCAAAAGTTACTGAGCGCCGTACCTTCTGCTGATTTGGACGCCCCCAGAAAACCGTTCAGCCTAATGGAAGAAGTTGTGCCGAGCAGGATTTACGACATTAACTATCAGGCACCTGACGTAAGCTATCTGGAGGTAGGGCCTGGCCACTTTGTTGCCAATTCGGCCTTTATGTAGTCCATCAACTGATATTGCTTTAGCGTCCTTAATCCTCAAGGACTGAACTATAAAAACAATAATTCAATACACTGCCTGCGAAGTATTGAAGATATTTAAGTTTGGCAAACAAAAACAAGAATCTCCTGCTTACGACTGTCTTTACTCTTGCATGGGAAAAATATAGATGAATAAGAGCAAAGTGGCGCTCGGCTTGACCTTGGCCGCAATATATCAACACGCTTGGTCCTCCGGTTTTCTGGATGACAGCAAAGCTTCTGTCAGCTCTCGCACGCTCTATTTTGAAGGGGATCAGCGTGGGGCCAACGGAGTGGATCAGCGGCAGTCAGTAACCGGTTTGAAATTTGATTTCAGTTCTGGTTATACGCAGGGACTTATAGGGTTCGGGCTTGATACCCAAGGATTGCTGGGTGTGAACCTGGGCGGTGGCATTTCTCCTCACAGCGCCTCTACCAGTAATACCGTCAGCCCCGTAGATTCAGATGGCACCCCGGTTGATAACTGGAGCCGCCTAGGTGCCAATGCCAAGATCAAGCTATCCAAAACCGAGTTGAAGGCAGGCAATGCGCTGGCTCCCAACCTTCCGATCCTGGTAGCCAATGACGGGCGTCTTCTTCCTCAGTCCTTTCAAGGCGCCATGGTGACTTCCAAAGAGTTTGGTGACGTCACTTATACGGCAGGTCAACTAAACCGCGCCATCGGTCGAGCCTCTAGTAACTGGGCTGGCATTTCTGCGGGAGGGCGCAAGGGTTCCGATGCATTCCGTTTCGCAGGAGCGGACTGGAAGCCCACGAAGGACCTGATGCTTCAGTATTACTATGCGCAACTGGAAGACTACTACGGCCAGTCCTTTCTAGGATTGACCCATGATTTTCAGATATCACCTGAACAGTCCTTCAAAACTGATCTGCGATACTTCAACAGCCATTCTGATGGGGAAAACGGTAGTAATACCAATTACCAGTACAAAAATGGTTATAACGCTGGTGGACTTGGGGAAGTAAATAACAATACATGGTCTGCTGCTTTTACATATTCGCTTGGCGGTAACTCACTGACCCTCGGTCATCAGCGCGTCAGTGATAGCGGCGGTATGCCCTATGTTACTAACGGCAACCTGGTTGACGGTCGCGGTCGCCCGGAGGGCGAGGGAGGCGCCAGCGTCTACCTTTACACCGATATCATGATTAACAATTTTACCCGCGCGGGCGAAAACTCCAGTTTCGGTATCTATCGGTATGACTTTGCTGGGCTTGGTCTTCCAGGGCTTAAAGCTCAATGGACCTACGTCAAAGGTCAGGATATCCGAGGAGTTGGCAATGGAACGACTGGACGATATAGCGAATGGGAGAGTGACTATCGGTTGGACTACACCCTCCAAAGCGGTTCACTAAAAGGACTAGGTTTTTCTCTACGTCGCGCAAACTATCGTACCGAACTCCCAACAACTACAGTGCAGGATCAGGACCAAACCCGTTTTTACATAAACTACACCTATGCGCTTTGGTGACATTTAGCTCAAAGCACTTTGCCCCTTGTACCAGCTTGGCGGGACTGAATGTTCTGGCCAAAGCTGGGCGGGGATCTGCAGCTTTTTTCATGACAGTCACTCAGACGAGGTCAAGGACACGGTCGATCATGCCCAGAGTTTCCCACCAAGCATTACGCCGTTCGTTTCGCGAACTGCTGGCATCCAGTAACTGTTTCCAGACCGCTTCAGTCTTTGATCCGATGTCAGCACGCATTGCCGCCGATCTCGGATTTGAAGTGGGTATTTTGGGTGGATCAGTTGCATCTCTTCAGGTTCTAGCTGCACCAGACTTCGCACTCATTACCCTGTCTGAGTTTGTCGAACAAGCGGCCAGAATAGGTCGTGTTGCGCAGTTGCCCGTCATCGCTGACGCCGATCACGGTTACGGAAATGCACTTAATGTCATGCGCACAATTCAGGAGTTGGAGCGCGCAGGAATAGCGGCACTCACGATTGAAGACACCCTTCTTCCGGCTCAATTCGGGTGTAAATCAACAGACCTCATCAGCACTGAAGAGGGTATAGGCAAGGTGCGTGCCGCACTGGAAGCACGCGTTGACCCGGAGCTTTCGATCATTGCTCGAACCAACGCATCAGCCCTTCCAGTGCTTGAGGTCATTCGCCGAACGCACGCTTATCAACGGGCCGGCGCGGATGGCATTTGTATTGTGGGCGTACAAGATTTTGCGCACCTAGAACAGATAGCGGAGCACATCACGATTCCACTGATGTTGGTCACTTACGGAAACCCGAGACTCAACGACAACGAACGGCTAGCCCAGCTAGGAGTGCGGATCATCGTTGCAGGTCATGGCGCTTATTTCGCGTCCATCAAAGCGACCTATGACTGCCTTCGTGAACAACGCCAGCTCACTCGCAGCACATCAAACTTAAGCGCTACCGAGTTGGCCTATACCTACACGCTGCCGGAAACATATTTGAATTGGGCTAGGGACTTCATGGATGTTCAAGAGTGATGCAATTCTCTTTAGCAGCTTTTTTACCTGTTGCCGTCTATAGGTTTACTCCTGTTTGAATCCGCAAGCATGATTTGCGCGCCGTGAAGAGGTATCGCATTCATGCGGTTTGGTCACCCTTGATTGTGTATTCAGCAGTTTGCTTCCAGAGCGATCTGGAAGCTTTTTTCTTTCCAAAAACGCCTCGCTGGGTTGAGTTCCTGTTTTTCATTGTTCTGAGTATGAAGGACGAAATTTTTTTCGTCCTAGAAAAGAAATAAATCGTCTGCTCGTTAGCTAACTGAAAGGAATGACCACCCATTGCGGATTCACTGATTGGTGCATCCCGATGGAGGTTGCAGAAAGTGAGAGTGTTAAGTTGGAGATCTTCCAATGACTAGATCGAAAGTTGGGGAAGTCTCGCAGCAAGTCATAGCGTTGGAAACCAATGGCTGGGTTCCAAATAACCGGCGCTTACCTGTACTCATATACCTCAACGCGATTGTGGGAGGGCGCATCGATTTGGCCCCACGGGTCGAGGAAATTTTCAGAGCAAACGGCTGGTTACGCCAATGGCGTGACAAGGTATACGGCTATCACCATTACTACACTGAAACGCACGAGGTACTTGGCATCGCACTCTTTGCCACTCTAGTCACATACCAGAAATACCCATGGACGGCCGAACACGCCGAATCGCTGGGTAACAAGAAGCATAAATCTGGTTTTTGAAAAGCGTCATTAATTGAGCAATGTGCAGATTTCCGCCGATCATGCTTACGAAGCGTGCTGTTAAAATTCAATGCAATCGGCGGTCAGATCAAATGCAGCGCCTGGTCAAGTGCAATGCAAACGAGTGGTCAGTACCGATGTAATCAGGTGGTCAAGTGGAGTGCAATTTCTCATGTATGAACTCCAGTTTCATGAGTTTGATAACAATACCTTTGCCGGGTTTTTATTGCAGTGTGCGGTCTATCCACAACACTGATTTACCGACCTGTTGGCGACTCTCAATTCGGGCATGGACCTGCTGCACATCCTCCATGTCATAGTGGCCTTCGATGTCGATGTTCAATGCCCCTTCCAGGATTGCCGCAAACACATCGTTGGCGCGCCGTTGTACGGTGGGGCCGTCTGCCATGTGGTCGGCAAGGCGAGGGCGAGTCAGGAAAAGCGAGCCGGCTTCTCCCAGTTCAATAGGATCAAGGTCGGCCAATGAGCCGGAAACGTTGCCATAGTTAACGATCAGACCTCGAGTTCGACAGGCCCTGAAGCTGTCGCGCAGGGTGGCTTTTCCTACGGAGTCGAATACCACATCGACTCCGACCCCGTTGGTCGCCTCGCGTACCCGATCGGCAAAGTGGCCACCGTCATAATTCATCGCATGGTCCGCGCCTCGTTCGAGGGCGACCGCGCATTTTTGCGCGGTACTGCCCGTCGCGAAAATTTCGGCACCGAGCCGCTTCGCCATCTGCACCAGCAACTGACCTATGCTGCCGGACGCGGCGTGAATCAGGCAGGTGCTGCCCGTCTGCAGTCGCGCGATATCCTCGACCAGATAATGGGCGGTTGAACCCTGGAAAATTGCCGCCGCCGCCAGGTCGTAAGTAACCGCATCAGGAATTCGCGCCAGTCTCGCCGCCGGAATGCTGGCGTACTCGGCATAGGCGCCCCAGGCAATGCACCATGCGACTCGATCGCCCGGAGTAAAGTTCTCCACCCCCTCACCGACCTCAATCACTTCGCCAGCACCTTCCATGCCGAGCGTGCAGGGAAGACGGACTGGATAAGTCACCGATGTAGCGTACTTGCCTTGGCGAGTGTGCACGTCCATGAAGTTGATGCCTGCGCAGGCGACCTTCACCAGCACATGGCCAGGCGTCGCCCGGGGACGTGGCATGTCTGTGCGCATTTGCAGCACCTCGGCACCGCCATAGCTTTCGATCATGATTGCTTTCATTTCAAGTCAACTCCACTCGCGCGAGGCTCAATAAGCCGGTTCAAGACATAGGGCAAAATGCCGCCCGCAATGAAATACGCGGCTTCTGCCGGAGTATCGATCCGGGCCAGCACTGGAATTTCCACATGACGGCCATCGCTTCGATGCACTACAAGCGTCAGCTTCTGCCTCGGCTGCACGCAACCGTCCATCCCCAGGATGTCGAAGCTTTCGCTGCCATCGAGTTGCAAGGAGTGAGCACTGTCGGTGGCCTCGAACTGCAAAGGCAGAACGCCCATACCGATGAGATTGCTGCGATGAATACGCTCAAAACTGCGCGCAATGACCGCGCGCACCCCTAGTAGCCGCGTGCCCTTGGCTGCCCAGTCGCGACTCGATCCTGTGCCGTATTCCTCACCGGCAAAAATCAATGCTGGTACGTTGGCAGCGAGGTATCGGCGCGATGCGTCAAAAATGCTCATCCGCTCTCCAATGGGCTGCAGTCGCGTAAATGCGCCTTCGTCCATGCCGCCATCAGGCCGCAACGGCAGCAGCAGGTTTTTCAGGCGAACATTGGCGAACGTACCTCGCACCATGACCTCAAAATGCCCGCGCCTTGCACCGTAAGTATTGAAATCCTGGGGCGCTACACCCCGCGCCGTCAGCCATTGTCCGGCAGGTGAATCCGGCGCGATGGCGCCGGCGGGGCTGATGTGATCGGTGGTGACGGAATTGCCGAAGATTGCCAGTGCGCGGGCACCACGGATAGCATTGATGGTGTTACCCGGAGAGCTGAAATAATCCGGCTCTGCCACATAGGTTGACTCGGGCCAGTCGTAGACCAACCCTGCGCCTGCTTCGATAGCGTTCCACTGTTCCGAACCTTGTGTCACCTCGGCGTAGAGCCGCCGATAAACCGCAGGGGCTACGGCTTGCTGCGCCAATGCCTTGATCTCTTGATCGGTGGGCCACAGGTCGGCCAGGAACACCGGTTGCCCCTCCTGGTCGTTACCTAAGGCTTGGGTACTTAGGTCGATCATCGTCGTGCCTGCCAACGCAAAGGCCACGACCAAGGGCGGGCTGGCGAGGAAATTGGCGCGTAAGGCGCCGTGGATTCGTGCTTCGAAATTGCGGTTACCTGACAGCACGGCGCAGCACACCAGGTCACGGCTGTTTACCAGGTTCTCGATAACCGGTTCCAGACCGCCGATGTTACCCACGCAAGCGCCGCATCCAAAAGCCGTGATGTTGAATCCCAATTGGCTTAATGGTTCGGCGAGGCCAACGCTGGACAGCAGGTACTCCACGACGCGTGAGCCCGGAGTGAACAGGGCCTTGACCTTGGGCTTGACGGCCAAGCCTCTGGCCACGGCATTGCGGGCAAGCAGTCCGGCGGCCAGCATCAGTTCAGGATTGGAGGTGTTGGTGCATGACGTGATGGCAGCGACCAGTACGTCACCATGGCCGATGGTCGTGTCGTGCAATCGCGTCGGCACGGTTGGGGAAAAGGTATTCAATGCAAACCGCCGAGACAACTGGCTTGCGGATTTGCCATAACCACCGATGGCCGCATCCTCAAGCAACAGCGATACAAAACGCTCGGGAACCTCGCCAAGATCCAGGTGATCTTGCGGGCGTTTCGGCCCGCTGACACCGGCTCGGATCGCACTCAAGTCGAGGTTGAGCAGCCTGGAGTATTCGATCGATCCGGGCGCCGGTGCACCCCATAAACCTTGTTCACTGTAATAGCCTCGAATCAGCGAGATTTGCCGTTCGGTACGGCCGGTTTGGCGGTAGTAGGCTAAGGTGTTTTCGTCCACCGGGAAGTATGCACAGGTCGCACCGAATTCCGGCGCCATATTGGCAATCGTCGAGCGATCGGTGGCACTTAACGATGTTGTGCCTTCGCCAAAAAACTCCAGCAAATTGCCCACCACACGGGCTTTACGCAGGAACTGCGTGATAAACAGAACAGCGTCGGTTGCAGTCACACCCGGACTCAGCGCGCCAGTCAGGCAGACGCCAACGACATCAGGCATCAACATATTGAGGGGTTGGCCAAGCATCGCTGCTTCGGCTTCGATGCCGCCGACCCCCCAGCCCAAAATACCGATGCCGTTGATCGTGGTGGTGTGGGAGTCGGTGCCGACTAGCGTATCGGGAAAGATCAAGCCGTCGTCTATCACTACACCTTGGGCCAGATACTCAAGATTTATTTGGTGGCAGATGCCTTTGCCCGGCGGTATGACTGTAAACGTTTCGAACGCCTGCGCTCCCCATTTGAGCAATTCATAACGTTCGCGGTTATTGATGATTTCGAGGTTCTGATTGTTTTCGACTGCCTCGGCCCCCTCGACGAAAACCGTTTGAACTGAGTGATCGACCACCAGGTGCACCGGCACCTTTGGTTCGATGGCTTTGGGATCTGCACCGCGCCGTTGCGCTTGGCTGCGCATGGCAGCCAGATCGGTCAGCAACGCGAGGCCGGTAAAGTCTTGAAGCAGCACGCGGCTGACCACGAAGGGGATCTCTTGATCACGATGGGCGCCGGGATGCCAAGCTGCCAATGCTTTGATGTGCTGTTCAAGCACACGATTGCCGTCGCAGTTACGCATGGCCGATTCCAGCAACAGTCGGATGACGTGAGGTAGACGTTGAATTCCGGTAAAACCCTGCTCAGCTAGGGCCGGGAGTGAAAAATAGCGAAACCCGGCACCGTCGGGCTGTTCCAGATAACGAATGTAAGGTTGATCGACGCTCATAACACGCTCTTGATGTTGGGCAGAATTCAGTGCCACGTAGCCATCAGGATGGTAAAACAACAGAGTCGGTACGAGTATTACCGAATAATTAACAGTATCTGATCGGAAATAACCCGATGTTCGATTGGCAGGATCTTTATTTTTTTACCGTTTTGGCGCGAACCCGATCGCTTTCGGCGGCAGCGCGGGAACTGGAGGTCGAACATGCAACCGTCGGCCGACGAGTTGATGCATTGGAAAAAGCACTCGGCCTGAGGTTGGTCGATCGCCTTCCCAGAAGTCGTCCACTCACCGAAGAGGGGCGGGCACTAGCCGCATTGGCCGAGAGAATGAGTACCCTTGCCACTGACGTTGAGCGGCTCTCGCGAATGGCCTCAATCGATGTCGCGGGTACTGTAAAAGTCAGTGCGCCTCCCTCGATTGCGACGCATTGCATCACGCCCAACATCCCGCGGCTTAGATCCCTGCATCCACGACTCAACATTGTCCTGTTACCGTCTACGAGGCTTGCCGCGCTGGACAAGGGCGAGGCGGATATCGCCATACGCACGGTGCGCCCTGAAGAGAACGCGCTAGTGCGCAGGAAAGTTGGCAAGGTCAGGTTCGGGCTTTATGCCACGCCTTCGTTCAGAACCCTAGCCGAGGAAAGGTGGACATTCATCGCCTATGACCAGGCGCGTGATCACCTCCCGCAACAGGCGTGGCTCCATCAACTGCGTGGCAACCGGAGTGTGGTATTCGCGGCCAGTGACTTAGCCTCTCAACAAATGGCGGCGCGGTTGGACGTTGGTGCGGTGGTGCTGCCTACCATCATCGGAGATCAGGATTCATCTCTTGTCAGATTACCTGTCAGCACAGAGGGGCCGACACGGGATGTCTGGCTAGTCGTTTATCCAGATCTGCGCCGGTCCCCCGCAGTGAAAGTCGTGATGGACTTTCTGGTGGGCTGTATTCAGGCAGAGCCGCAGTTGGGCTAGTTATTCATGGCGTTCATGCCTCGTATCCGAAGAGTCGATTTCACCACCGAGGTGAAGCTCTATAGCATTTTTCTCCACGTTAACTGGCAATGACCTGGAGATAGAGCGGCATGCATGTATACCGTTTTGGCGAGACATCGGTGACCAGGGTCACCGAGCAACGCGGCCCTGGATTTGCCCCCGATTATTTGTACCCCGACTGGGATCCACAGGTGCTGCAACAGCATCGCGCATTGATGGAACCGGATTGCTTTGATCCGCTGTCGCAGCGTTTCATCGCGAGCATTCACACCTGGGTGGTAAAAACGGTACACCATACGATCCTGATCGATAGCTGTGCAGGCAATCACAAGGAGCGACCAGGTTTGCCACGCTTTCACCAACTGGAACTGCCGTTCCTGGAGCGCCTGGCCGAAGCCGGAGTGACACCTGAATCGGTGGACTACGTGATGTGCACGCACTTGCATGCCGACCATTGCGGATGGAACACCCGGCGGTTGGACGGACGTTGGGTGCCGACCTTCCCGAACGCGAAGTACGTATTTTCCAGGGCCGAATACGATTACTGGCTCGGGCAGATTGGCCAGGAAGGTTTTAACGCCAATGTGTTCGAGGACAGCGTGCTGCCGGTGATCGAAAAGGGTCAGGCCCTGATCGTCGAGGGTGAAGGCTTGATCAGCGAGTGCCTGTTTATTCATCCGACGCCAGGCCACAGCGTCGGCCACCTGGCCATCGAGTTGCTGCATCGCACACAGGGAGGTCTGTTCAGTGGCGACATCATGCACCAACCACTGCAGGTCTTTCGCCCCGACTGGAACAGCTGTTTTTGCAGCCACCCCGAGCAAGCCCGGACCTCACGTCGGTGGCTACTGGAGCAGGCGGCCGAGCGCGGTTTGACGGTGTTCACCAGCCACTTCGCCAACAGCTCCGCCGGCCTCGTTACCCGGGCCGGTGATCACTTTGACTGGCGTTTTATCTGAACCCGTGGAGAGCCGTTTAATGTCCAGCATCACCTGTACTGAATTCATGATCCCTAGTGACACTCCCGGGATCGAACTGTTCGTGCGCAATAAGCGTCGCGCGGATATCGGCTCCTATTCCGGCGAAAAGACAGTGCTGTTCGTGGCCGGCTCCACTTACCCGGCCTCCAGCACCTTCGACTTGGCGCTCGACGGCCAGTCATGGATGGACCAACTCGCGCAAAACGGCTATGACACCTACCTGGTGGACGTGCGCGGCTATGGCCGGTCGAGTCGACCGCCGGAAATGTCGCAGCAGGCCGGGGAGAATGCGCCTGTTGTGCGCACACCCGTCGCTACGAGCGATGTCGCGACGGCTGCGGCGTTTGTGCGCCAGCGTAACGGGGTCAGCCGCATCAACCTGATCGGTTGGTCGTGGGGCACATCGCTAATGGCGCGGTATACCGCCGAGCACAACGAAGCTGTGGTCAAGTTGGTGTTGGTCGCTCCCCAATGGATTCGCGACACCCCGAGCCTGGCGGACAGTGGCGGCACGCTGGGCGCTTACCGTGTGGTGAATCGCACCGAGGCCAAGACGCGCTGGCTTAATGGCGTACCGACGGAGCGACAGGCTGCCGTGTTGCCGGAGGACTGGTTCAATACTTGGGCCGAAGCGACGTTTGGTCCAGGCGAGACACAGATCAAGGCTCCCAATGGCACCGTGCAGGACAGCCGCGAGTTCTGGTCTGTCGGGCGCTCTTTGTACGACCCCTCGCTCATTCGCGTACCGGTGTTGATCGTGCACGCCGACGGTGATCGCGACTGTCCGCTTGAAATGTCCCGCACGGTGTTCTCGAAGCTCACCAATGCGGCTTATCGGCGCTGGGTGGAGATTGGCGAGGGCACTCACAGCGCGTTCATGGAGCGCAATCGCTGGCAGTTGATCGGCGCGGTGCAAATGTTTCTCGACGAACGCCCGCCGTATTGAATCCGCTGTGCTCGCCGAGCATAAAATACCGGGGGGCGGCGTCTTTCACCGCGCAGTGAACTGGCCTGATTACTTTGGACGCCTCCACCTCCCAGCTAATGCACTAATTGCGTAGGAGTAACATATGCATGAATCCGAAATGCCACGTGTCGATCGAGATGGTCTGCGTATTCGACTTCAATCAGGCGTAATGGAATTACCAGTGCACTACATGAGGGGTGGAACCTCGACAGGTGTGGTGATCTGGGAGCCACTGTTACCCAGCGACGATTTTCTGCGCGCAGAGCTGTTACGTCACCTGATGGGCGTTCCCCTGTCAGGCCATCAACAGGGCAATCGCCAGATAACCGGCCTAGGCCGGGGGCCGGCCACCAGTAACAAGGTGTTTTTGGCGAGAGTTGTGGATACACCAAGAGGTCGCCAGATTGTGAGCACGCTCGCTCAATTGGCAAGTGATCATAGCGATATAGACTGGAGTGTGAATTGCGGCAACATGTCATCTGCATTACCACTCTGGGCCATCGACACCGGAATGATCGAGGCGCCTTTCACTGAAGCCTTTGAGGTTGAAATCAAGAATACCAATACCGGAGTCGTCACGATTGCACGGATGTCTCGCCACGAGGACGGAAGGTTCGTGAGCGTCGAAATTCCCGGTGTCAAAGGCGCTTACCCGAGCGTTGATTTGTTTCTTCAATCCCCTGTGGGTAACAAGACGGGTGCTCTTTTGCCGACGGGCATGGTCATGGACACGGTCGCCGGCCACGACGTTTCGTGTGTCGATGTAGCCGTACCCATGGTAATCGCCGATGCGGCCAGTTTTGGAAAAACTGGCCACGAGCCGATCCAGGAGCTTGAGGCCGATACTGTTTTTATGGCGCAGTTAAGGCAAGTCTGGATTGAAGCGGGGCTCAAGATGCAGCTTCGGCGCCGTGATGGCGAGCTTATGGACCATGCTGATCTGGAACGAAGCGAAACCATCCCCAAAGTGTGTATCGTCGGTGCCCCGCGTCACGGTGGCAATATTGCCGTTCGGTACTTCACGCCTCAAACGGGGCATGCTTCGTTGGCGGTCTCGGGAGGCTGCTGTCTTGCCGCTGCGTGTCTGCTTCCGGGGACAACCGCGCACAGAGTGGCAAAAGGTATTGTCAAACCAACGACTTCGTTTTCGGATATCGAAGTGAGCATTGAGAATCCGGCAGGAAAGCTGGATACGACGGTCAGCGCGAAACTTATCGACAGCCAGCTTGAGGTTCAGGCCGCTGCCTATCGACGCAGTACACAAATCCTGATGCGAGGGTATGTCCCGTTATATAGGGCGTCTGCCGAGCTGATCGATTCCATGGGGGCATTGGCAACGCATCCGGCGGGCTATTGAAACCTGCTCATTGCTCCCGTTGCCCATCGAAAGTTATCTCCATTCAGAATCTTGAGGTGGGGCAATGTGGCCGTAATCAACGGGGTACTTATGGCCGAGGCGTTGGCTCTGATAGAAATAGGCAACGCTCGAAGACAAACCGGCATAGGTGGTCGGGTTTTCGATAGTTACCATGGCATCCTACCTACGTATTGGAATTGGCCATGAACAGCAGAAAAACGATATTCATCACGGGAGTGAGCAGTGGTTTCGGCAATGCATTGGCGAAAGAAGCGCTTGCTGCAGGCCACCGGGTTATCGGCACCGTACGGAGCGAAGCCGCTTTGCAGGCCTTTCAGGCGCTCGATGTGGATGATGTTCATGGGGTGATTCTGGATGTCACCGACTTCGACCGGATCGACAGCGTCGTAGCGGCTATCGAAGAAAACCACGGACCGGTCGACGTGTTGGTCAACAACGCCGGGTACGGTCATGAGGGCATCTTCGAAGAGTCGCCGCTGGAAGAAATCCGTCGCCAATTCGACGTTAATGTGTTCGGCGCGGTAGCGGTGATCAAGGCTTTCGTGCCTTATTTTCGTAACCGTCGTGCCGGTCACATCCTTAATATCACCTCAATGGGCGGCACCATCACGATGCCGGGTATCGCGTACTACTGCGGGAGCAAATTTGCTCTCGAAGGCATCTCCGATACGCTGAGCAAAGAACTGCTGCCATTCAATATCTTTGTGACCGCAGTCGCGCCTGGCTCATTTCGCACTGACTGGGCAGGTCGTTCGATGCAGCGCACCCCACGGAGCATTGCCGACTATGACGCCAGTTTCGACCCTGTGCGTAAAGCGCGAGAAGAGAAGAGCGGCAAACAACTTGGTGATCCTCGGAAAGCTGCTTTAGCGATGTTGCAGGTTATTGCCAGCCCGACACCACCGGCCCACTTACTACTGGGCAGCGATGCTCTGGGGCTGGTACGTGACAGGCTGACTCGCGCGGCCAGTGAGATCGATCAGTGGGAAACGCTGACCCGCTCAACCGACGGTTGAGCGCCAAGCAGAGGGGCCGTCCATGACTCAGTTCGATTCAAGCACCTTGCGTATGGTGCAACTGATGGAAAAGCTCGCGCCGGTCGAAGGCTACAATCTCAGCGTGCTGGAAGACATCCGCTTTTTGCGTTCGAATCGGCCCCTGACTCGCATTCCGGTGCTTTATGACCCGGGTATCGTGATCCTGTGCCAGGGACGAAAGCGCGGTTATCTGGGAGATGACGTCTACGTTTATGACGCCCAGCATTACTTGGTGGTGTCCGTGCCAGTTCCTTTCACGATGGAGACCGACGCCAGCGAGGCGGAGCCCATGCTGGCGGTCTACATACGCCTCGACATGCAACTGGCCAGCGAATTGATGTTGCAAGTGGATGAGGCACTGGGGCCAAGTGACTCCCAGCCCAAGGGTATGTATGCCTCACCGATGGATGGTTTGCTGCGTGCCTCGACGCTGCGCTTTCTCGAGGCGATGAGCATTCCAGGCGAAGCGCAAATTCTGGGGTCGTCGCTGGTGCGGGAAATCTACTACCGCATCTTGGTCGGAGAGCAGGGTGGCTCGATGCGCGTAGCACTCAATCGCCAGGGGCACTTCGGCAAGGTGACTCGCGCGATCCGCAAGATTCACAGTTGCTATCAGGAGCATATGGATGTCGAGACGCTTGCGCATGAAGCAAGCATGAGCGTGCCCAACTTCCACCTGCACTTTCGTAGGGTGACGGACTCCTCACCCATGCAGTACGTGAAGTCGACCCGCTTACACCAGGCACGTTTACTGATGCTGCGCAACACCATGAGCGCTTCAACGGCGGCGTTCAGCGTCGGCTATGAAAGCGCCTCGCAATTCAGCCGCGATTTCAAACGCTTTTTTGGCCGAACACCCCAGGCTGAGATCGAATGGATGAAGGCGACCTATGCATTGCCTGCGCTGTCCACGCCATCTATCTACGTCTCGTCACATTAGCAATGAGCTGACCCGCTCCTATGGCAATCGAAGATCTAGATCGACCACAACCCAGCGCCGGGGCAACACTGGAAATCGAAGTGCGGGTGCGCGCATTTGTCTCGCCGCAGGTAAAAGCGTCCTATCGTTTTTGCAGGTAGAATCCGTCGATCACCTGCCCAGGAGCTCCGTATGTCTGACCGTGAAATCATCATTCCAGACACCATGAAATCCGTCGTCGAGCGCGCGGGTTACGCCCCCGCAGTCAAGGTCGGCGACACCCTGTACTGTGCAGGCCAGGTAGGCAGGACTGCTGAACTGGAAGTGATCCGGGATCCCGAGCAGCAGTTCATCAGCGCCTGGGAAAACCTGGCTCATGTGCTGGCCGCTGGAGGCTGCAGCTTCGAGGACGTTGTCGAGATGACCACTTATCATGTTGACATGTCCAAGCACATGGCGGTGTTTCGCGAGGTGAAGAACCGGGTATTCCCCAGAGGCCTTTGCGCCTGGACCTGTATCGGTGTCAGCGAACTGGCGCACCCCGGGCTGTTGGTGGAAATCAAGTGTGTAGCAGTGCGGCAAACTAGTAAAAAGTGAAGTATCTCTTTCACTTTCGATATTCTCACCAACTTTTCTTTGCGCAACCCAAAGCCGACATCAGGCGATTGGTGCCGGTCGCAATGGACTGCAATCCACTTAAAATACAGCCCTTTGCGACCCGAAACTTTGGCCTATAGGTACCTCCGGTCCAGGACAACATCAACGATCAGCTCAGAATCTATGGTCCAGAACCGCTCCAAGCTCCTCAACCTGTTGACGCCAACGTCGAATTGACCTAGGTGCTGACGCGAGACTGACCACCTCCAAATCTACAGAAAAACAGTAAAGGCGATGGTTTGCGAGGAATTGACTGGGTCAGTACATCTCGGCAACTGGGTCAATTTGCTGGAATGATACTTGCGGGTATGTTGAATCCGCTTTCCAGCACGCCGCAGGAGCATGCTTTCGCATGTTTTTTGCATTTCGGTAATTGGACTTAGATAGAGAAAACAATTATTTAGCGAATCCGTATGGATCATTTAACTGCCAGTTTTGTCATTTTTTTTGAAAACCTACAGGGACCGTGTTTGAGGCAGGAGGCGATTGCTTTGGCTTAATAAGAAGCATTACTATTCACGCCCCGTTTCCACAGCACAGCGCAATGACCCTCAAGCTGCCCCGCAGACACGGCTTTTTCGAGCATTACGAAGAGTTGGTTGGTACCTGGACCCGTCGCCTGAGGAATCGTCAGCAGGCCGAGGACCTGGCCCACGATACCTT
>Ga0163161_10000342_pt1 | contig 39548 bp, 44 predicted proteins | sample S45metaG_FD_129847 | JGI IMG/M metagenome (GOLD analysis project Ga0163161, IMG submission 129847) | Switchgrass rhizosphere microbial communities from Kellogg Biological Station, Michigan, USA - S4-5 metaG | ecosystem: Host-associated > Plants > Roots > Rhizosphere > Soil | place: USA... | reverse complement strand
GGTTTCGATGCCTATGCTGCTGAAATCAGAAAAGGGATTCTGGCCAATCTACAGCAAAAACTTAATAAAGAAATCATTAATAAACCTGCTGTAGATTTTACATTAACCGATATTGAAGGCAAAAAAGTTACACTAAGCAGTTTAAAGGGCAAAGTAGTAATCCTCGATTTTTGGGCTACCTGGTGTGGGCCATGCAAGGCTTCTTTCCCTGCGATGCAAATGGCCGTTAATAAATATAAAGAAGATCCGAATGTGAAGTTTTTGTTTATTCACACCTGGGAGAAAACAGCTACTCCAACTCAGGATGCGAGCGATTATATTAAATCGCAGAAATATAGTTTCGAGGTGTTAATGGATACCAAAGACCCTGATTCGAAAGTTAACAAGGTGGTTACTGATTATAAAGTATCGGGGATTCCTTCAAAATTTGTAATCGACCCTGCAGGGAACATCAGATTTAACCTGATGGGTTTTGATGGCAGCAATGAAGCTGCTGTAGATGAAATTTCGATGATGATTGATATGATTAAAAAAGGTTAAATCCTTCCTGTTTACTAAAATTTTTAACCCTGTACAAATAACTGTACGGGGTTTGTTTTTTTAAAAAGGCCACTATTTCTCTATTAATATGGCAACATCGCGGTGTAGGCTTTTATGTAGTTCTTTGCTTCTAATCCTGCTTAAGGTTTCTAATCTCATTCCTAAATAACTTGCCAAATAGCGGAGCGGTATCTTGTTTAAATCTACTTTTCCGCTTTCTGCCAGCTTCTGGTAACGTCGCAAGGCATTGGGTATTCTGGCCAGTATAGATCTTTCGGATGCAGCATAATAATGTAACGCTAACAGTTTTCGCCCGATAATGTTGGCCTCTTCGAAATTGGAATATGCATAGTCGATTAGTGTATAGGGAATGCGGATCAGTTCACAATCCTCTAATGCCTGTAAATATTCTACAGAGTGGTTAGCTTGTAAATCAGGGTGACGAATGGCGCCTACAATATTGTTTCCAAAACAAAACCAGGTGGTAATATCTTTAGCCCCATCTTTTATAAAACCACGAACAATGCCGCTTTTTACAAAAAAAAGTGCTGCATTACTATCAACAGGAGAAACAATATGTTTATTCTTTCTGACTATGACCAATGAGCAATGTTTTTCGTACTGTGCAATAAGGCTGTTGGGAAGCTTATGGTATTGTTCCATATACTGAATAAGTGGCCATACAAAAGAACTGTCGTTGTTAGAATTTAGCATAATGTTATAAACTTTTAGCTTTTAAAAGGGATCTTTTTTGATAAATAATCATCCTGCTATTTTTATAATATACAAAAATAATATGAAAACCTGTATTTAAATAAGTAATAATTGGCGAAGGTTGGTGGCCCTAAGGCCATGTGCCATCAGTTCGATTTTAAATTCTACCAGGTCGCCAGTAGTGATATTTTCATTAAGATCTGCTAAACAAAATGCAATTTCCTGTTCGTTTTCGTCTAGTATAAGTCCAAAGCCAACCGATTGATCGATTTGTATTACCGTGCCCTTTCTCATTATACGTCTGTTTGCATTTAACTAACATACGTGTAATGTGGCAGCAAAGTTTTTTGACTTAATACTCTGAATTATTAAATGGGGCAAATAGGTTTCCATAATGAAATTAACCCTTCCATTTTGGTAATGTACCTTCAAAATACGGTAGCCAAAGAAAAAAAAATAAAGCCCCGCATCATTGTTTAAACTGCTATCTGGTTATTAATACCGGTTTGGGCATTCCCTTTGTGACTGGCCTGGCATGAAAATTTAAATCATAATGGATAACCACATCATTTTTGTCCGCATTGCTGATCAGGGCGATGCACATTACGCAGAAGAAATTATACAGGAAACAGAGCAATCAGCTATCGCAAGAGGTTCAGGCATTGCAAAACGAACCTTAGCCTCGGTAATTGAGAAAATGACTGCTGGCAAGGCAGTTATTGCTTTAACCAATACTGGCGAGTGGGTAGGTTTTTCTTACCTCGAAACCTGGGAAAATGAACGCTTCGTTTCTAACTCAGGACTTATTGTTGCACCTAAATTCAGGAATTCTGGGGTAGCCAGATCCATCAAAAACAGAATCTTCAAAATGTCGAGAAGATTGTATCCCAATTCAAAAATTTTTAGCATTACCTCAGGCCCGGCAATTATGCGGATGAATGCCAAACTTGGTTTTCTGCCAGTCAGTTTTGCCGAGATCACACACGATGAGCATTTCTGGGAAGGCTGCAAAAGCTGTGTGAACTACGATATTTTAACACGTAAGAAAAAATGCAATTGCCTCTGTACCGCTATGCTTTTCGATCCTGAATACTTTTCTGATGAACAGCCCATAGTTTATCAGCATGCTGAGATCTATCAGGAAGTTATTTATTCTTAAACACCTAACCACATTGTCATGAACACGATCAGTAAAATAAAACTTACCGAAGGTCCTGATCTTAACCACCTCTATCAGGAATCACTCGAACTCCTTTCCGCTTTAATTGCTATTCCTTCTATCAGTGGCGATGAGATGCTTACTGCCGATCAGATCGAATCTTTCTTAAACCTTCAAGGCATAAACACATTTAGAAAATACAACAATATCTGGTGTTACAATAAACACCTGGACGCTTCAAAGCCAACCATCCTGTTAAACTCTCACCACGATACCGTAAAACCCAATGAACAGTATACCAGAGATCCTTTCAGTCCCATTATAGAGGATGAAAAAATATACGGGCTGGGCAGTAACGATGCTGGTGGCCCGCTAGTGGCTTTAACCGCTACTTTCTTGTATTTCTATGATAGAAAAGATCTTCCCTTTAACCTCTGCCTTGCGGCAACTGCCGAAGAAGAAACCTCAGGAGAATTGGGCATCCGCAGCATATTGCCTGATATTGGAGGAATATCTTTTGCCATTGTAGGCGAGCCTACGGGTATGCATATGGCCATTGCCGAAAAGGGTTCTATGGTAATCGACTGCGTTTCGAAAGGCCGCTCAGGCCATGCGGCTAGAGAGGAAGGCGATAATGCCATTTACCATGCCCTTAAAGATATCGACTGGTTCAAAAATTATCTGTTTCCCATTATGGACGATCAACCACAGCCTGTTAAAATGACGGTTACAGAGATCAGGGCAGGTATTCAACACAACATTGTTCCGGCTGAGTGCAGTTTTACGGTAGATATCCGTTTCGACCATAATTATACCGAAAGAGAAATCGTGAATACCATCATCAACCATACCTCATGTCATTTTACTTTGCGGCCAAATGTATTAAAACCTTCTTTTATCGATATGCTTCATCCTGTTGTGATAAGCGGACTTTCGCTTGGCAGGAAAACTTACCTTTCGCCAACAAGTTCAGACCAGGGCTGGCTAGATATGCCTTCGGTTAAAATGGGGCCAGGTAATTCTGCCCGTTCTCACACTGCTGATGAATTTATAGGCATTGAAGAAATTGAAGAAGGGATTGATATTTACATCAGTTTACTCGAAACTTTGAAGATCTCCTAGTATTGGCGTCTTTCCTAGTCTTAGCGTCTCGCTAAGACTATAGTTTTTGCCACGGAGACTCGGAGAACATGGAATTAAATTGTAGGGTCTTAGCGAGGCGCTAAGACCAGAGTTTAGTTTAGAATGACAATAATATCATCGTCTTCCCAAATGAAAAAAACCTTTCCAAAATGGAAGGGTTTTTTTATGCCTAATTTAACTTTAATAACTCTTTTGTGTTGTAACTATCTGTAAATCATTTGTTTGTGATTTATTTTTCTTTTATGGTATAAGAGTTGGCTAATGGCATGTAAAATCAATACATCATGACAATACTAATTTTTTTAATCCTCATCCTGCTCTGCTGGGCTACTTACAAATCAATCGACTGGTTCGAAAAAATCTAAAATTATGATCGCATTATTCATTATCGCCATCGCCGTATTTATCTATATGATCTACGTGCTGATCAAACCCGAAAAATTTTAATCCTTTCTCCTCTACGGAGGATAATTAACAAATCAAAAAATGAACACTGAATTAACAGGCATTATCGCCACCTTCCTGCTCACCCTGGTCATCGCAATACCATTGGGAAAATACCTGGCTAAGGTTTTTGCAGGAGAAAAAGTCTGGACAGATTTTTTAAAACCATTGGAAACTGGTATTTACAAGCTTTCCGGAATCAACATTAAAGAACAGATGAACTGGAAACAGCAGTTAAAAGCACTGCTTACCATTAATATACTATGGTTATTTTACGGCTTTTTTGTCCTCATCTTTCAGGATAAACTTCCATTCAATCCGGATGGCAATCCTGCGATGACGCCAGATCTGGCCTTTAACACTATTATCAGCTTTGTTGCAAACTGTAACCTGCAGCATTATTCGGGCGAAAGTGGCGTAAGTTACCTTACCCAGCAATACGTACTGATGTTTCTTCAGTTTGTAAGCGCTGCAACAGGTATTGCTGCTGCGGTAGTCCTTTTCAAAGCTTTTAGAGATAAAACAACTACTGAGCTCGGTAACTTCTGGGAATTCTTCGTTAAATCAATTACCCGTTTATTATTGCCTTTATCGCTTGTGGTTGCTTTAATCTTAACTTTTAACGGTACCCCCGCAAGCTATGAGGGTAAAGATCAATTTATCTCCATGCAAGGCGATACCGTACATGTTTCGAGGGGGCCAGCTGCTCAAATGATTGCCATTAAACATTTAGGTACTAACGGTGGCGGTTATTTTGGAGCCAATTCGGCACATCCTTTTGAAAATCCAAGCTACCTAACCAATATGGTAGAAATGATTGCGCAAACGATTATTCCTTTAGCGATGATCATCGCCTTTGGTTACTTCATCCGCAGGAAAAAATTAGCCTGGACCATTTTTGGTGTAATGACCATTGGCTTGTTCATGCTGCTTTTACCAACCTTAAGTTCAGAATTGGGCGGTAATCCGGCCCTGGCCAAAATGGGTATCTCGCAAACAACAGGGGCAATGGAAGGAAAAGAGGTCCGTTTCGGACCTGCAGCCACCGCCTATTGGAGTACACTTACCACTGTAATTTCTACCGGATCGGTAAACGGTATGCACGACAGTACGATGCCTTTAACCGGATTATGGCAATTATTGGCCATGATGATCAACTCCTTTTACGGAGGTTGTGGTGTAGGTTTATTGAATTACTTCATATACCTGATTGTTGCTGTATTTATTTCAGGCTTGATGGTGGGCAGAACTCCAGAGTTTCTTGGACATAAAGTTGAGGCCAGAGAGATCAAGATTGCGGCAATTATCACTTTGTTAAGTCCGTTTTTAATCCTTGCCGGAACCGCAATTGCAAGTTACATCTTTACCAGTCATGGCGATGCTGCATGGGCTGTGCAGCCAAAAAACTGGCTCAATAACCCTGGTTTCCATGGATTTTCAGAAATATTATATGAAATGACATCATCCAACGCCAACAACGGTTCGGGGTTTGAAGGATTGGGCGATAACAATATCTTCTGGAATCTATCTACCGGTATTGTGATTTTCCTTGGCCGTTTCTTGCCGATTATCGGGCCTGTTGCCATCGCTGGATTATTAGGTGCCAAAAAATTCATCCCTGAATCGGCCGGTACGCTTAAAACAGATACCAAAACCTTTGCCCTGATGACTTTTGCAGTTATTCTGGTACTGAACGCATTATCTTATTTCCCTGCTCTGGCTTTAGGACCTTTGGCAGAATATTTTACCATGCTTAAATAAATGAGAGTTATCACATTGAGCCTCCAGATAAAAAAATCGGGACAAGTAGTCGAAATGCATTTATCAAAGGTCCTTCGACAAGTTCAGGATGACAACCAATACATAAATTAAAAGAAAATGAAACCCAATAATAAATTGTTCGAACCTGCCTTGGTGCAGACTGCGCTAAAACAATCTTTCATCAAACTCGATCCAAGGGCAATGGTGCGTAATCCGGTTATGTTTACCGTAGAAATCGGAACACTGGTAATGGCTTATGTTACGGTGTACTCTTTTAGCCATAGCGGACAAGGATCACCCTTATACAATTTCTTCATCTTTTTAGTTTTATTGCTTACCGTGCTGTTTGCAAACTTCGCCGAGGCAATTGCAGAGGCAAGAGGTAAAGCACAGGCCGACAGTCTGCGTAAAACAAGAGAAGAAACACCTGCAAAAGTGCTTTTGGCTAATGGAACCATCGAAATCCGTTCGTCCAACCAGTTAAAAAAAGGCGATGTGTTTATTTGCGAAACAGGCGATACCATCCCAACTGATGGAGAGATTATTGAAGGTATTGCGACTATTGACGAATCGGCCATTACCGGAGAATCTGCTCCTGTAATACGCGAATCAGGGGGGGATAAATCTTCTGTAACCGGAGGTACAAAAGTATTATCTGATGAGATTAAAGTTCAGGTGAGCACAGCTCCCGGCGAAAGCTTTTTGGATAAGATGATTGCTTTGGTTGAAGGTGCGTCGCGCCAGAAAACACCAAACGAGATTGCCTTAACGATTCTGCTGGCCAGTTTTACTTTGGTATTTATCATTGTGTGCGTGACGCTGAAACCTTTTGCCGATTATGCCAATACACCGATCACTATCGCTGCACTGATCTCGCTGTTTGTATGTCTGATCCCAACCACCATAGGCGGACTTTTATCTGCCATTGGTATCGCCGGAATGGACAGGGCGCTAAGAGCCAATGTAATTACCAAATCGGGTAAAGCGGTAGAAACTGCGGGTGATATTGATGTATTGCTTTTAGATAAAACCGGAACGATCACTATTGGTAACCGTAAAGCGACCAATTTTTATCCAACAGCAGGTGTAAACATTAAAGCTTTTACTGATGCCTGTTTGCTGAGCTCTTTGGCTGATGAAACCCCAGAGGGAAAATCGATCATCGAACTGGCTGCTGAGCAGGGTGTTAAATCTGTCGGAACGCCTCAGGGATCTACTTTTATCAAATTTACCGCCGAAACTCGTTCAAGTGGATTAGATACCCTCGATGGAAGAAGAATTAGAAAAGGGGCTTTCGATTCGATCCGGAATATTGTAGAAAAGGCAGGAAATGTTTTTCCTTCTGATATCGAAAATCATGTTAAGGCCATTGCTACCAATGGGGGAACGCCACTTGTGGTGTCTGAAAATGAAAAAGCCCTTGGCGTAATCGAACTTCAGGATATTATTAAACCAGGGATCAGCGAACGTTTCGAACGTTTAAGGAAAATGGGGGTGAAAACCGTGATGGTTACCGGTGATAATCCATTAACAGCTAAATATATCGCAGAGAAAGCTGGTGTTGATGATTTTATTGCTGAGGCCAAACCCGAGGATAAAATGAACTACATCAAAGACGAACAGAACTTAGGTAAACTGGTAGCAATGATGGGGGATGGTACCAATGATGCCCCTGCCTTGGCACAGGCAGATGTTGGTGTAGCCATGAACAGTGGAACACAGGCTGCAAAAGAGGCAGGTAATATGGTCGATTTGGATAACGACCCAACTAAACTGATCGAGATTGTAGAAATTGGGAAACAATTACTGATTACACGTGGTACACTAACTACTTTTTCCATCGCGAATGATGTGGCCAAGTATTTCGCCATCGTTCCAGCATTGTTTATCGCTTCAATTCCTGCCTTGCAAAGCCTGAACATTATGGGCCTGCACTCACCAGAATCAGCTATCATGTCGGCAGTGATTTTTAACGCCATCATTATTCCAATCCTGATTCCCCTGGCATTAAAAGGAGTGGCCTACAAACCTATCGGTGCAACTGCTTTATTACGCAGAAACCTGTTTATATATGGTATTGGTGGTGTAGTAGCCCCATTTATAGGCATTAAAATAATCGATTTATTGGTTGGCTTATTTGTATAAGCCCTAAAGAAAAAATAAAATGAAAAAGTACATCATTCAATCCATCCGCTTAACCCTTGTACTATTAGTACTGTTATGCGTAGTATATCCAATTACTGTCGCCTTTATTGGCAAAATGTCTAAAGGAAACGGGGGAGGAGAAAAAATCACTAAAAATGGCAAAACAGTAGGTTATGCGCTGTTGGGTCAATCTTTTACCAAACCGCAATATTTTTGGGGAAGACCATCGGCAGTTGCTTACAACGCAGCGGGTTCTGCAGGTTCTAACAAAGGTCCATCTAACCCCGATTATTTAAAAGAAGTGCACTTGCGTATCGATACCTTATTGAAATACAACCCGGGTATCAAAAAATCAGATATCCCTGCCGATATGGTTACCGCATCAGGAAGTGGGCTTGATCCAAATATTTCTGAGCAAGGTGCCGCCATTCAGATCCAGAGGGTTGCAAAAGCCAGAAATATAGACGAGAAAAAAGTAAAAGAACTTGTTGCCATGAATACCCTTAAGCCCTTTATGGGAATGTTCGGGCCATCATCGGTAAATGTGCTGAAGTTAAACCTTGCCCTGGACGAACTTTAATTAGGGGTTTACTGTCTGTCCGAAAGCGTTTGCCAAAACTTAAGGGATAGATAACAGCGGAGACAGGTTGAGGAGGATCGTCATTCCCAACTTGATTGGGAATCTTAATGCTAATGTATCGTGTATTAAGATTCCCGCCTGCGCGGGAATGACGACACAATGATACCCCCCAATAAAAACAATCAGATAAAAATAAAATAGAATACAAATGAAAAAATTATTATTACTTGCCGCTACACTTAGCATCACATTTTTTGCAAAAGCACAGGATGAACCTAAAATTAAAGTAACAGGTTATCTTGAAGCCTATTATGGATATGATTTTAACAAACCAGCCGATCATAACCGCCCAGGGTTTATTTATTCGCACAACCGTGCAAATGAGGTAAACCTGAACCTTGGATTTATTAAAGCCGCATACGATACAGGGAATATCCGGGCAAACTTAGCGGTAATGGCCGGGACTTATACCAATGCAAACCTTGCTGCCGAACCTGGAGTATTAAAAAATATCTTCGAGGCCAATGCAGGTGTAAAATTATCGAAATCAGAAAACCTTTGGATTGACGCCGGAATATTTTCTTCGCATATTGGTTTTGAGGGTGCGGTTTCGAAAGACTGCTGGGTACTCACCAGGAATATTTCTTCAGAGAATACCCCTTATTACGAGTCGGGTGCGAAAATTACCTATGGTACCAAAGATGGCAAATTTACGGCAACAGCACTTTACCTGAACGGATGGCAGCGCATTACCCGCCAGAATGGAAACAACAAACCCGCAGGCGGACTTCAATTAAGTTGGAGACCAACAGCTAAGATTACGGTAAACTACAGCAATTACCTTGGAACGGAAGGGGCCGATTCGGTTCGGGTAAACAGGTTTTACCACAACATTTATGGCATCTTTCAACTTACCGATAAATTTGGCGTAACCCTTGGATTTGATTATGGAACCCAACAGAAACAAAAAGGAAGCGGCGATAAAAATGAGGTGATCTCGCCAGTGGCAATCCTACAATATAAATTTGCACCAAAATGGGCAGTTGCCGGAAGATTCGAATATTACGAAGATAAAAACGGAATTTTTATTGCAACCGGAACGCCAGAAGGCTTTAAAACCAAGGGTTATTCGTTAAATCTTGATTATTCGCCCATAGCAAATGCAGTAATCAGATTGGAAGGAAAAGCCTACGATAGTAAAGACAAAATATTTGCAAGAGAAGGCACTGCGGTAAATGCTAATGCAGCTCTTACAGCGAGTATAGCGGTTTCGTTTTAATCCGCGGTTCGTCAATCTCAATTTAATTGGTAATGACGATACTCGTTAAGATTTGTCATCCTGAGCTTGTCGAAGGACTAGCCAAATGTATGGTAAAGCGTTTCGACAGGCTCAACGTGACAGATTAGTATAATTTTAATATTAAAACAATGCATCCTTACATAGAAATATTGTTCAGTCTGTTTTTAGCATTCTTTGGAATGTTAATGATGAGAAAATTAAGCTCATTAAAAATGAAAAAAACATCTGCCATCAAAAAAAGTTATGCTACGGAAAAATACTTTAAACTGCTTTCCAGAAAGATTTCATTTAAATTTATGATGGTATTATTCACCCTTTTTATGATTGTTACTATCACCATATTGATAGAAAAAGGAATAATGACTGTTACCTGGTAAAACATCATGGAAGAAGAACAAAAAGAAGAATCGGTCAGGCACTTTTTGGATCTGGTTAAAAAATCCAGACGAGGAAAGCTCAAGATCTATATCGGCATGAGTGCCGGTGTGGGTAAAACTTACCGGATGCTTCAGGAATCGCATGCCTTGCTGCGGAATGGAGTAGACATTTGTATCGGCTATGTTGAAACCCACAAAAGAGCAGAAACAGAAGCCCTTGTTGCAGGCCTTCCCATTATTCCGCGAAGGAAAATCTTCTATCGTGGCAAGGAAATAGAGGAGATGGATTTGAAGGGAATTATGAACCGCCATCCTGAGATTGTTATTGTTGATGAACTTGCTCATACCAATGCCGAAGGCAGCAAAAATACTAAACGCTGGCAAGATGTTTTCGATTTGCTTGAGGCGGGGATCAGCGTGATTTCAGCTGTTAATATCCAGCACCTGGAAAGCATTAATGAAGAAATTGAGCAGATCACCGGGATAGTGGTTACCGAACGTATTCCAGATAAGATATTGGAAATTGCCGATGAAATCGTAAATATCGACCTTACTGCTGACGAATTGGTTACCCGCCTTAAAGAAGGCAAAATTTACGATCAATCGAAAATTGAAAGGGCACTTGGCAATTTTTTTCAGTCCGATAAAATTCTTCAACTGCGCGAACTGGCTTTAAAAGAGGTGGTGCACCAGGTAGAACGGAAAATCCAGACCGAAATCCCAAAATCAATCAAACTTCGGCCTGAACGTTTTTTAGCCTGTATTTCTTCTAATGCCGAAACTGCAGGTGTAGTGATCAGGAAAACTGCAAGACTGGCTTCCTATTACCGATCGCCATGGATTGTACTCTATGTGCAGAGTGATAGTGAGAGCATGGAACGTATTAAGCTAGATAAGCAACGTCATCTGATTAACCATTTTAAACTGGCTACCGAGCTTGGGGCCGAAGTGATCAAGGTAAAGAGTAATGCGATAACCAAAACCATCATTAATATTGCCAACGAAAAAGAAATTACCACCATTTGTATTGGAAAACCCCATCTTAATATTTTTCAGGTCATTCTGCGTACTGCAGTTTTTAATGGTTTACTGAAGAATCTGGCGATGAAGGATATCGATTTGGTTATTCTATCCTAAATAACGATGGCTAGTCACATCATTCTCAAATAATCAAAACCATATCCCTTTGTATTGGGTTGAAATAATATGACCTATAGAAGCAATATGGAAAAAAAAGATACCAAAACACATTTGATCAACGAGATCACCACTACAGGATTACAAACTGCAGCTAAGAAATTGGGTGCTTCTGCAAGTAAGGCACAGATTAGAAAAGGTGTGTCTAAAAACATCAGTTTAATTGATAAATTATTACGCATAGTGCTGATTAAAAGTAAAGATTCATCAAAAAGGGTACAAAGCGACATCGAGTTTGTTAGCCTGGGGATTATTGCAGCACATACCTTTTACCGCGGCTTTAAAAAGAAAAAGCGATTGTTGATTTTCGAAGGCGTTTTTCTTACTGCTGCCCTTGGAGGCGTATTATTGGCAACGCAACTTAAAACATTAAAACGGCAAATTGTATGATATTCTGGAGTTGAGGAATTCGTCATCTCGATCCTAGAGCTATTGGATGAAAAGTAATGAAACGGGGGAGATCTTAATAGATTTAGCTTCGTTAAGCATCTTCTCGCTTCCAGATTGCGTTACACGCTGATCGAAATGACGATTTCTTTATTGTGGTTTACACCAATACCGAACCACCATCTACCACAATTACTTGCCCTGTGCCGTATTGTTGTTTCATGGTGTATAAAAATGCCTGTGCAATATCGCCGGCTTCTCCAACGCGCTTTACAGGTAAACGTTCACCTACACCAACATAGAGGTTATTTCTATCCTCATCGCTCATGCTGTTCCATAAATTGGTTTTAACCACACCCGGCGATACCGAATTTATACGTACTGGGGCCAGTTCTACAGCCATTGCACGGGTAAAACCTTCCATGGCTCCACAAATACTGGCCGCTATGCCCCAGCCGGCACTTGGTCTTGGGCTGGCAATACCTCCTGTTAAATTAATAGAACCGCCGGCCTTAATTTTCTTTGCTGCATATTTAACTGCAGCAAAAGCACCCCAATACCTTAATGTAAAAAACTGACGGGCATCATTGAGGTCAGTTTCATTAATCGTATTCAATACCAGATTTTCGCCTGCGGTATATACCAGGTGATCGAAAGGTTCGACTGAATTAAAAAACTGTTTGATGTTTTCTTCTTTACTCAGATCTACGGCAAAGCCTTTGCAGTTTTCGGGTAAGGATTTTAATGCCTCATTAATCCTGTTTTCATTACCGGAAACAATTACCACTTTTGCACCATCGTGCGCTGCGGCCTGTGCGGTTGCAAAACCCAGGCCTGAGCTTCCACCTAATATGATCACTGTTTTTCCTTTCAGTGTAAATTCATTTGCTTTTATTTTCATGATGTTGTAAATTGAAGTGCAAATTTTGAGATAGTAACGACCAATTCACTTACCAATTGGTAAAAACGTTCTGAGCCTGTATTTTTGTTCAACTCAATTCCATACCATATATAAATCCTATGCCGAACAAACTTATCAGCTATCTGAAACTGTACCATCAAATTTCGGCAGCAGAAGAACAGTATATCGCGGAAGCCTTTAATCCCAAAATGTTTAAAGAAGGAGAAGCGCTCTCACAGCCAGGCAGTATTAGTAAAGAACTTTTTTTTATTGTTGATGGCGTACTCCGAATCGTTATCCGGAATGAAAAGGGGAATGAAGTGACCCATTATTTTTTAAAGGAAAATCAGTTTTGTACGATATTAAATAGTTTCCATAAGCAGATACCGGCAGAAGAGTGTATACAAGCAGCCTGCAATTGTGAGGTTTTAGGCATTAACAGAACAGCACTTTTTAAACTTTACGAACAGGTACCATATCTTAAAACACTTATTGATCAGATTACACAACAAGCTTTAATAGATAAGATCAATATCCGAAATACCTATTTGGGGCAGGATTCTGCCAATAGATACCGGTTGTTTGTTGCCCGTCAGGCCGACATTGCCCTACGCGTATCATTAACAGATGTAGCTTCTTATTTGGGCATCACACCACAATCTTTATCCAGGATCAGAAGGCAGATCAGTCACTAATGATTACTTCACTTAAACGTTAATTGCCTAACTGATCAGGGATACGTTTATGAAGAAGAAAATATGTTTATTGGGAGATGATAAGGGAATCTATTTTTGCATTTATTGCTTTAACCTGTCCCTGTTCTAAAGCAATACCGATTTTTGTAGCCTTATCATTCATTTTAGCATATTTCTATGACACTTTTTAGCCAGAAAATTGTTCAATTTATATCACCCACATAGCAATAGAAATTTTATCGTAAACATTATTAAAAAGGAAAAATGGATTTACAGTTAAAGCATAAAACGGCTTTTATAAGCGGCTCTACCGCTGGGATCGGATTCGCAATTGCCGAAAGTTTATTAAAGGAAGGTGTAAAAGTAATTATCAATGGCAGGTCGCAAAACAGTGTAGATGATGCAGTCAAATCGTTGCAAGGTATTGCCGGGAACGAATTTATTTCAGGAATAGCTGCTGATTTCTCGAAAGCCGATGAGGTAAATAACCTGATCGATAAACTTCCGGAGATAGATATACTGATCAATAACGCAGGCATTTTTGAACCTAAAGCTTTTGAAGAGATCAGTGATGAAGATTGGTTTAGGTTTTTCGAAGTTAATGTAATGAGTGGAATCAGGTTATCACGACAGCTATTTCCTAAGATGTTAAAGAAAAATTGGGGCAGGATTATTTTTATCTCCAGCGAATCGGCTGTGTTTATCCCGGATGAAATGATCCATTATGGCATGACTAAAACTGCACAGCTAGCGGTTAGCCGTGGTTTGGCAGAATTAACTCAAGGTACCGGGGTAACTGTCAATTCAATTTTGCCCGGCCCTACCAAATCGAAAGGTGTAGGCGGTTTTATTGAAGATTTAGCCAAAAATGGAAACATCACTATTGCTGAAGTAGAAGCCGATTTCTTTAAGAACATGCGGCCTACTTCCTTACTGCAGCGCTTTCTTGATGTGAGTGAAATTGCAAATGCAGTTACTTTTTATGTAAGTCCATTGGCTTCCGGAACCAATGGGGCCGCCATTAGGGTAGAAGGTGGCTTAGTGAGATCGATATTGTAGTATATTATAGTTGATCCGGGCGTTTGTAAGTATGCCAGTGATTTTTTAATTTATCATTTTCGGATGCTAAAAAAAGAATTTTAATAATATTGGGGAGCACTGAAATATTTTTTTGCTAAACGTAGGGGTAAGTGTTGTATTTGTTGTCTCATTTTAAAATTAGACAGAAATGAATACAACTTCGACAAAAATTAAAAACGGTTATGCAACAAACATCAACTTCAAAAAAGTACCTGGTGTTAAAGCATTGGGTTTAGCGATATTATTAAGCACAGGTTTAAATGGTTTTGCACAAGAAAGCAAAAAAGATAAAGTAAATATTGGTTTTATATATCCGGTAAGCACAAACGGAACCCATGCGGCGCTAGATACAAATGTATTTTCTTTAAACGCTTTGGTTGGCGTTTCGGCAGCAGAAAAAGGACTCTCATTCGCAGGTCTTTCCAATATCGTGCGTAAAAATGCAAGCGGTACACAGTTCGCCGGTTTTTCTAACCACATTGGTGGCAAAGCAAGTGGGGCACAGTTTGCAGGTTTTATCAATACTTATGGTGGAGGGAATGGCGCCGCTATTGCAGGTTTTGCCAATATCTCAAAAGAAAACAGTGGTGCACAGGTAGCTGGTTTTATGAACTGGACTTCGAAAAACGTTTCTGCCGTGCAGGTTGCAGGTTTTATGAATAAAGCCGCCGATGTAAAAGGATCGCAAATTGCAGGTTTTATCAATGTGGCAAAGAAAGTGAAAGGCGTTCAGCTTGCCGGGTTTATTAATGTGGCCGATAGCAGCGATTATCCGATCGGGATCATCAATATTGTTAAAAACGGCGAGAAAAGTATTGCCTTAACCACCAACCAGAATTTAACCACTATGGCTACATTCAGATCGGGCGGTAAAGTATTATATGGTATTATCGGCGCTGGTTATAATTTTAAAAATAAAGATGAAGTTTATGCTTTCGAAGCTGGTTTAGGCGCTCATTTTTTTCAATCAGAACACTTTAGGTTAAATGCAGAGCTTACCGGAAGTTCGTTACAAGACTTTAAACGGGGCAATTATTTCAAATCTACCTTTCAGTTACTGCCATCGCTTAGGATAGGCCAGAATTTAGAACTTTTTGCAGGCCCATCGTTCAATTTTGTATCAACCAATACCGAAGAGGGAAAAACCCTACAAAAGCACTATGTGAAAAGCTGGGATAGGAAAGATAATACCTTACATGCCCTATTTTTAGGTTATACAGGTGGTTTGGCAATTAGTTTTTAGAAAATGACTTATTGAATGAATAAGTGGATTATCTAACATTCGGCCATACAATCCTTCAGTCATTCTCTCAATCTCCCATTCAATTATTAAAAGATATATATTTGACTACAATTAAATCTGTGGAATTAACAGCAGTAGCTTCCGAAATTAGCCATCAATATTATGATGATACCGCATTTGAACATTTGTTCAAAACGCATTATAATGCCCTGCACACCTATGCCCAGGTGATTTTAAAAGATGAGGATGTTGCTGAGGAAATTGTACAGGGAATGTTCTTAAAGTTTTGGGAAAAAAGAGATAGCCTTAAAATACAATCTATAAAAGCATACCTCTATAAATGTGTTTATAACGATAGTTTAAATTATATTAAGCAGGAAAAAACCAAAAGCAAATACCAGGATTTTACGGTACACACCATGAATACAGAACATGAACCTGCCGCTGCAAAAGTCGAATTTACAGAGCTACAGCAGCACCTAAGAGATGCCCTGAACCATTTACCGGCGCAATGCCGCACCATTTTCCAAATGAGCAGGTTCGAAGAATTGAAATACCGCGAAATTGCCGATCATTTAGGTTTATCAATCAAAACGGTAGAAAACCAGATGGGGAAGGCCTTGAGGATTTTAAGACTAAAACTGGCTGATTTCCTGGTGCTTATTTTACTTGGGTTATGGTATTACAACGATTTTTTTAATTAGAAGAAAGCGCATGACTGATGAATTATTGATAAAGGTTCTTCTAAAAGAAAGCACTATAGAAGAAAACGAGATGGTAGAAAAGTGGCTAAATGCTGCCGAGGCCAATAAAAAGCATTTTACGCAGTTAGAAACCATTTGGCAGGTAAGCAACACCCTAAAAAACGAAAGCAAAAGGGACGAAGAACAGGCATGGACAAGTTTTAAGGCGAGAAGAGCGGATTTAAAACCACAGGACGAAAACATCAGGACTTTAAATGCTGGTAAAGTGTGGCTAAGGATTGCTGCGGTATTGTTTATTGCCCTGGGCGGATGGATTGCATACAGTTTATACGGTCCTGGAAAATATACTGAACTCACGGCTACCGCTCAGGTTCGTACCGAGACCTTACCAGATGGATCGGCGTTGACCTTAAACAAGAATACCAAAATAAGGTATGCCGCTAACTTTAAAAACAACAGAAAACTGAAATTGGAACAGGGTGATGTGTTTTTTGATGTAGCGAAAGATAAAACGCATCCTTTTGTAATTGATATCGAAAAGATAAGTGTAGAAGTAGTGGGTACCTCGTTCAACATTAAACATATAAAAAAGGATACCGAAATTAATGTAGAAACCGGAATTGTGAAGGTTCGTCTGGCCAATGACGAAGTTAAACTTTATAAGGGCGAAAAAATTATCATTAATGGCAATACCCGTAAACTGGTAAAAGAACAAAGTACAGATCAGCTTTACAACTATTATCGTAGCAATCTGTTTCAGGCGAATAATATTCCTTTATCCAAACTGGTGATTACTTTGAATGAGGCTTATGGAAGCAACATCATTTTAGATGAAAAGATTAAAGGCTTAACTATCAATACCACTTTAAAAATGGGATCGATAAACCAGAACCTTGAGATTATCTGCCAAACCTTAAATTTACAGTTATCCCGTAACGGCAACACCCTTTTGTTGGCTGCTAAAAAATAATGAAGACAAGACTAATTATTTTATTACTCTTTATTTCGGGCTATTGTACTGCACAGGTTACCACAGTCGATTATAGAAGGAATTTATCCAAAGGAGTAAGCCTAAATGTTAAGCAGGAAAAGGTTGGCAATGTTTTGCAGATGTTAAGCAAAGCTGGTGGATTCTATTTTTCTTACAGTGGTGTGCTGTTCAGGCAGGATAGTCTGGTTAACCTTAATGTTAAAAATGTTCCGGTACGTGAGGTTTTAGATCAGCTATTTGATGGTAAGGTAGATTATAAAGAAAACGCCGGATATATTATTCTTCGCTATGCAGTAAATCATTTAACAATAGAAGCAGAGCACATTGCCAATGGCGATAATGAATATGCAATAAGCGGTTATGTGGTTGATACCAGAACCGGCAATAAAGTTAAACAGGCCAGTGTTTACGAAAAAAAACTGCTTCAGGCTGCGCTTACAGATAACAATGGTTATTTTACATTGCGTTTTAGGGGGGAGCACAGTGGCGTAATTTTAACGGCAAGTAAAGAAACCTATCGCGATACAGCTCTGGTTTTTTTGGCTGATATCAATATAAAGCCTGAGAAATATGAAGATCCTGACAAAGAGAAAGGCGCATTTTTCACCAACACTTTTGGAGGACGGGGCATATGGCGTTTTTTACTCTCTTCAAAGCAACGCATCCAGAATCTGAATATTCCTGATTTTTTAGCGCAGACACCTTTTCAGGCATCATTTACCCCTGGCCTAAGCTCGCATGGCAGCATGAGTTCTAGTGTAGTAAACAAGGTATCTTTAAATATACTTGGTGGTTATACTGCCGGAACAAATGGCTTTGAAATAGCGGGTGCGTTTAATTTAACCAAAGGCGATATTAAAAAGATTCAGGTAGCAGGTTTGTTCAATGTAGTTGGCGGATCGGTAAATGGCACTCAATTTTCGGGTGCCTACAACGATGTAAACATGAATGTAGATGGTTTGCAGGTGGCCGGTTTGTTAAATAGGGTAGAAAGTAAGGTAAGAGGACTGCAACTGGCTGGGGTGGGCAATCTTGCGGGCAAAGATGTTAAAGGAGCGCAGATAGCCGGACTGATTAATGTGAGCAAAAATACCACAGGGGTTCAGCTGGCAGGTGTATTGAATAAAACCTCAGGCCATTTAAAGGGCATGCAGCTTGCCGGATTGATTAACCATGCTAAAAACATGGACGGTTTTCAACTGGGTGTGGTAAATCTGGCCGATTCATCATCGGGCATCAGTATCGGTTTGATTAATTTATCCAATAATGGTTACCGTAAAATAATGGTATATAGCAATGAGGTAATCAATACCAACATTGCATTTAAAACCGGAAATGCCAAATTATATACCTTATTAATTGCGGGTAAAAATTTTTCAGATACTGCCCGGGCATTTGCTTTTGGATTAGGTCTTGGCCATGATTTTATGTTAAACAAACGTTTTGCCATTGCCGCCGAAGGAACGATCCAATCCATATATCTCGGCAATTTTGAAGAAGCGAACAACCTCTACAGGCTACAGGCAAACCTGCAGTTTAACGCTTTGTCTAACCTTACATTCTATGCCGGACCTGCTTATTCGTATTATGTAAAGGGGGAGGCAATTTCTGGCGAAAAATATCAAAAGGAAGTGGCACCTGCCTGGAGTTATCATTTTAAAAACGGTGCACAAGGTTGGTTAGGTTGGAACTTTGGTGTTATGGTTGCGCTATAGATCGTTTATTTTTGCCGATTTTATGACTTCAAATAATTAAATGGCTATATTTGATTAACAATTCTAATCGTATGTTACTATTTGCGGTTCCGCTATATTTTATTGCCTTTTTTGGTTGGATCATTTACGCTGCCTTGGTTAAGAAAAACTTGAAACAAAACATGCCAATGTTTTATTTTGGAGGTGTGTTTAGCCTGATTTGGATTGTTGTTATAACAATCGCATACATTTAATGCAGTATATCTTTAAAGTCAGAAGATAAATTCGTTGTCATAAATTGAGTCATTAATATTCAATATTATGCATCTCTTTAATCTCTGGTTTGCTCCATCTTACTTCTCTATTAGGTCAACCTGGAAATAGCAACTTGTACACGCTGTTTGAATTGCGGGGCATTTTCTGTAATATTGATTAACTTCATTTTGCTTATGCCTTTGAATATTTATCGTATTTATTTGTTGGTGGGTGTTTTCCTGCTGATCTGCTTTGCCGCTCGGGCTCAAAGCCAAGATAGTACGCCACTTGGTGCATTAACAGATAGCACCAAAAAAGGATTCGTGGCCAAAATGCAAGAATTTGGCCGTAGGGCTGCCATAAAGAGCAGAGGCGAATTCGAAGCCGATAAAGCTACACTCGCGCAGACCAAAATCTTCGATGAAATCAGAACGGTGATGCAAAAAGCAAAAATGTATCTGAAGACAAGTGTGGATACTGTAGGAACAAAAGCCGAGTTAGAGCAGATAAAGACAGATTTTAGGCTCGCCGGAGATGGTGTTTTTACCAATAAAGGAACCTCGCAAACTTTTAGAAACCTTACTGCTACCTCAAAGATTATAAATGAATTGCTTAATAAAGCCAGAGTAAGGAAAACAGGGCTTGATTTGCGGCAACAGGAACTCAATAATTTCCGTTATCGTTTAGATTCTCTTTCGAGCGTACCTGCACTATTTAAGTTTCCAACCGATTCTTTAGAATTGATGGGCTACCTAAAGAAAATTTCAGTTGTTGCCTACGAAATAGGCCCCATTGATACCGCCCTTAAACAGGCCAGCGGAAATATCCAAACACTTCTTAACCAGGTTAATTTAGAAGTGTCAAGCCTTCAGGTAAGTCTTGATGAAATTGATATCTATCAACGTAAAATGGCTTATAATACCGTTGGGAGAGATTTTGGTAATATTTGGGAGCCTGTTGGTTTTTATAGGCCATTTGGGGAAATTTTAAGTTTCTCTAAAATAAAAGGCTTACTCACGCTGGGCTTTTATTCCGAAAACAATTCAGGCAAACTACTCATATTGTTTTTGCTAATAGCTATTTCGTTTACATACCTTCGCTCGCTAAAGCGGATATATACTTCAAGAGAACTTTTAAAAGCGGATTTCGAGGGCCAGCTTGTATTGCGCTACCCGCTGGCATCTGCAATACTACTGGTGCTCAGTCTCTTTCAGTTCATTTTTATATCACCTCCCTTTATTCTCAGTGTTGTACTGTGGTTAATCTCATGTATTTGTCTAACCATCATTTTTAAAGGGTATATTTCAAAATATTGGCTTCGTGTATGGGGTATTATGGTGCTGTTTTTTATTTTGGCTGCGGCTGATAATTTGATTTTGCAGGCTTCCAGAACAGAGCGTTGGTTTATGTTGATTGCAGCTGTTATTGGCGTAGTATCAGGTCTTATCATACTCCTACAGAAAAAGCAACAGGAACTTAGGGAAAAATGGATTATATACTCCATAGGCTTTATGGTGCTTCTTGAAGTATTTGCTGTTTTTGCCAATATATTTGGTCGCTATAACCTTTCCAAAACACTTTTTATTGGTGGCTATCTGAATGTGGTTATCGCTATTCTTTTTTTATGGGTAGTGAGGTTTATTAATGAAGGTTTGTTATTGGCATTTGATGTATATACCGTTCAGGATAGGAAGCTTTTCTATCTCAACTTTGAGCGCGTAGGAAAAAAAGCACCATTACTACTTTATGTATTGCTGGTATTTGGTTGGTTAATTTTAATGGGCCGTAACTTTCCTGCTTTCGAATATCTTGCAAAGCCCCTCGGTAATTTCTTTAGTCAGGATAGAACGATTGGTAATTATACCTTTAGCATTAATGGTTTAGTGCTGTTTGTGGCCATAATGGCTATTTCTGTATTGGTCTCTAAAATAGTTTCTTTCTTTGCGTCTGATGAGCACTTAGCGGCTGATAAAGATAGTAAGCAAAAAAAACGTGGACTTGGCAGCTGGATTTTATTGGTCAGGATTTTTATCCTGAGCATTGGCTTATTTTTAGCAATTGCAGCTGCAGGTATCCCGATGGACCGGATTACCATTGTACTTGGAGCACTTGGTGTTGGTATTGGTTTTGGTTTGCAAACGCTGGTGAATAACCTGGTAAGTGGCCTGATCATTGCTTTTGAAAAGCCGGTCAATGTTGGCGATATCGTTGATGTTGATGGCCAGGGCGGAACGATGAAATCGATTGGTTTTAGAAGTAGTGTAATCTCTACCTGGGATGGTGCTGATGTGGTAATGCCAAACGGAGATCTTTTAAACTCGCACTTGGTTAACTGGTCGCTGGCCGGAAACCGTAAAAGAGTAGCTATAGTGCTCGGTATTGCTTACAATTCCGACTTAGAAAAATGCAGGCGTATAATTGTCGAGGTATTGAATGCCGAACAACGGATAAATAAAAACCCAGGGCCAGTAGTGCAATATGAACAGTTTGGCGCAAGTACTATCGACTTAAAGATTTATTTCTGGGCGAAACACATCCGCGAAGCCTATGCAATCCGAAGCGACCTGATTGTGGCCATTTCTGAAGCATTCAATGCCAATAACATTTCCATTCCTTTTCCACGTCAGGATGTACACCTGTTCTATCCCAACAAGGAAGGAGAAGAACCTCAAACCGAATAAAAAATGGATTAAAATACGTTAAAATTTATGCCGACTATATCTAAAATTAAAATAGTTGATGATGGCAATCTAAGAGCTGATATTGATAACATTTATGAAAAAACAGATCAGGTTTCTTTAGCAAAATGGGCAATTAAGTGTGCCAAAAATGCATTAACCTGTGTACCAGATGAAAATATTGATTTATCCATTATTGAAATCGGGTTCGAAATAAATGAACGTTGGCAAACTGGAAAAGCAAGTGTCCACGAGGTTAGACAAGCTGGTTTTAAAATTCATGAGCTTGCCAGGGCATGTAACGCAGAGGTGATAAAAAATGCCATTCGAACGGCCGGTCAGGCGGTAGGAGTTGGGCACATGAGGGAGCATGCTATGGTATGCGCTGATTACGCAATTAAAACTATTGGCCTAGCCTTCCATAAAGATTTAAATCGGATAAAAGCCGAACGTATCTGGCAATTGGAAACATTGAAGAAGATAATAGCCAAGGAAGGAGAAGAGCCTCAAACCGAATAAAAAATGTTTTAATTAAGGGAATGGTTTCTCTAAATCGGATCTAAAATTTTAAAAATAAATATCAATGGCGCAACAATTAGAAGTTTGGCAAAGAGGGCCACTGCCCGAAATCATCCCGATGTTACAGCCTGTAGCACATGCCTTATTACAAGCAAGAGAAGAGATTAATGAGTATATGATCGACTTCCCGATCGAACTGCTTTGGCAACGCCCCGCCGGAATGGCATCTACAGGTTTTCATCTTCAGCATTTAAGTGGGGTGCTCGATCGGGTATTTACTTATGCCAGGGCAGAAGGTCTTTCTGAATTTCAGTTTGCCCAGTTGGCTGAAGAGGGTAAAGATTCTGCAGCAGGATATACCGTGGCAGATCTTGTTAACCGTTTCAACAAACAGGTAGATCTTGCTTTAGCGCAGATCAAAAGTACGGATGCAACCGCATTGCCCGATTATAGAGGCGTAGGTCGCGCAGGACTTCCTTCAACTGTTATCGGCTTGTTGTTCCATGCGGCAGAGCATACCATGCGCCATGTAGGGCAATTGATGGTTACCGTAGCAGTAGTGAAGAATTATAAACAAGTTTAAAATTACCACTGCCATAGGGTTGTCACTCCAACTGCTAAATTTGCTGCATGTTTAAATAATTGATGGATTATCTCTTCCAGAAAATCATTTATTAATTGCGAAATAGTGGAAAACAAAGTAAAAGATATAGAGAATTTTTGTCCAGCCAACATCAAAGAATGGCGGGATTGGTTAGCCACCCATCATGAGCTTAAATCATCGGTTTGGCTTGTTTATGGCAAAAAAGGTTCTGGTTTGCCAAGTATTACCTGGAGTGAAGCTGTAGATGAAGCCCTTTGTTTCGGTTGGATAGACAGTATAAAAAAGTCAATAGATAGCGATACGTTTATGCAGTTTTTCTGTAAACGGAAAGCCAATAGCGTTTGGTCGAAAATCAATAAGGAAAAGGTAAAGCGCCTGTTAGCACAAGAACTTATCGCAAAAGCAGGTTTAGAAGCCATTAAAAAAGCCAAACAAAATGGGTCATGGAAAGCTTTAGACGCAGTAGAAACACTTAAAATACCTAAAGATTTAGCCTTAGAATTTAAAAACAGTAAAGACGCAAAGATTTTTTTTCTTGGCCTAAGTAAATCTGCTAAGAAAGCCATCTTACAATGGATCGTAATGGCAAAAAAAACAGAAACCCGGCAAAACAGAATTCTTGAACTTGTAAAATCCTCATCAGAAAACGTATTGCCAAAGCAATTTCTTCGCTAGGAGGCAAACCATCTAACTTAGCTGTTTAATTAAATACCTGCATTTTTAAAATGGATATTACCAAAAGATTTGACCGGATACTACAGATATTTTTTCTGCTGCAATCTAAATCCGTAGTCACTACAGATGAATTACAAAAGCGGTTTGAAATCAGTTTAAGAACGATTTACAGGGATTTAAAAGCTCTGGAGATTGCCGGAATTCCGATCCTAAATGAATTAGGATCTGGTTATTCGATTATGGAAGGGTTTAGGCTGCAGCCATCAAGGTTTAGCCAGGAAGAAATTCTCAGTTTAATGGTTGCCGAAAAAGTGATGCAGAAACATGAAACCCAATTTGTTAAAAAACATTTTGAGGCAGCACTTATCAAAATAAAAAGCTCTTTTCAGGTGAATCAAAAAAGAGATTTCCTGCATTTAGAAGATACCATACATCTTAAAAACGATTTTAAATCTAATGATTACCTGCCTAACATTATCGATGTTTTACTCAACAGTACTTTAAGGAAAAAAATAACCCATATCGATTACCTCAAAAGCGGCGATATTCATACGGTCGGCAGGTCTGTAGAGCCAATCGGTGTATTCTACGAACACAGTCTTTGGTATCTTTTAGCTTATTGCCACCTAAGAAAAGATTACCGCAATTTTAGGTTAGACAGGATTAAAAAAGTTTTGGTACTTGAAGAAAACTTCACCATTACACACCCACCAATTAACGAATTCAGGGATAAAAGTCTATCTGAAAATATGATGAAAGTCGAAATTAGGGTAGACCGGAAGTATGCACATTTTTTATATTGGGAACGACAGATTTTCGGATTTACAGGCGAAGAAATTTCAGATGATTTTGTGATCATGTATTTCGACTGTTCCCTTTCTACTGTTTCTTTTGTACGCTGGTTTCTTAAATTTGTTGATGTTGCTGAAATTATAGAACCGGCCCATTTAAACAACGAGCTGATTGAAATAATGGAATCTGGTTTGAAGAGAATAAACAATAAAAGAGCTTAAAAAGCTCTTTTATTGTTTAATAACGGTCCCAGAAAAATGGTGGCTCAATACCTAATGCCCTTAAATATACAAAGCCTTGCCCACGGTGGTGTATTTCGTTATCAATGAAATACAAAAGGTGACTAATGATCGAAAACTCATACTGCCCGAATAATTTAATTGTTTCGTGAAGCTGATCTTCAGAGATCTGGTTAAAGTACTCCACAATTTTCGGGGTATCCTCATCCCATTTTGTTAGTAGCTCTTCTTTGCTATTAAGCGGGAGATCATGACTAAAAGGCGCTGTTTCTCTGGTAACCATTTCTTTTAAACCAGGAACATTAATCGATAACAACTCTTTAATTAATGAAGAAAAAGGCCTCATTCCACCGACAGAAAATTCGAATAAATCTTTTTCAGGAAATTTTTCAATGGTTTTTCTGGTTAGTTTTCTGTGGCCTAACCAATGCTGTAGTAATTCGCTTTTAGTAATCATAGTTGCTGACATCTTGTTATATTAATTTAATAAAACAAAACTAAGACTGGCCTATGACAGCTGTTTGTCAGTCGAAAAACAGCGTGTTATTTTTTTTAAAAAATTTCTATTTTTTAGAATCTGGTAAGCAGGATATCAAGATCCCTTTACTGCTCCAGTGCTATGGTAGCAGATAAATCTTGTGTTTGGTTGATATGCTTTCGGTACATATTGCCCCAGTCAGACATCGCATCCAGCATTGGTTTCATGGTACGGCCCAAATCGGTAAGGCGGTATTCTACCCTTGGCGGTACTTCCGGAAAAACAACCCGGGTAATAATCTGGTCTTTTTCCAGTTCTCTTAATTGCGCCACCAACATCCGTTCTGATATGCCAATAATGTCTTTTTTAAGCTCACCATAGCGCATGGTACCATAAGAAAGGCGACACAATATAGCGGGTTTCCACCTTCCGCCGATTACTGCTAGCGATGAGGACATGCCACAGCTGTCGATCATCATTTTTTCGTTCAAAGCATTGGTGGATGTTTCTTTTCTCATTTCTTACTTTTTTGTTAGTACCTAACAATTTGTTGCTTACCTGCAAATGTAAAGTATCTCTTTTATTTTAGCATAAAATTTAAAAAATACAGATGAAAAAATTAACAGATAAAATTGCGTTGGTAACTGGAGGAAGCCGGGGCATAGGTGCAGCGATTGTAAAAAGATTGGCTGCTGACGGTGCAAAAGTGGTATTTACATATGCAAATTCACCGGAAAAAGCTTCGGCTGTAGTAACTGAGGTTGAAGCTGCGGGTGGGCTTGCCGTGGCATTAAAAGCAAGCAGTACAATACCAGCTGAAGTAACTGGCGCAGTGGCTAAAACAATTGCCGATTTTGGCCACATTGATATCCTGATCAATAATGCAGGTATTTACATTGGCAAAGCCTTTGAAGAGCATACCCTTGAGGACTATAACGAAATTATGGCCGTTAATGTACAAGCAGTTTTTGTGGCCGCTTTGGCTGCGGTAAAAGGCATGCCCGAAGGTGGCCGGATCATTACCATTGGTAGCAATATGGGTGATAACGCGGTTGGTCCTGAAACTACTTTGTATACCATGAGCAAATCGGCACTTCAGGGTTTTACACGCGGTTTAGCACGTGATCTTGGTGCCCGAAAAGTTACGGTAAACCTGATTCAGCCCGGACCAATCAATACCGATATGAATCCCGCAGATGCACCATTAGCTGATTTCTTGAGAACCCGTATGGCTTTGCCAGATTATGGTACTGTAGAAGATATTGCATCATTGGTAAGCTTTATTGCAAGCGAAGAAGCCAGATACATCACTGGCTCGTTTTTAACAATCGATGGTGGATTGAACGCTTAACGCGATCGCTAATGAAGCCTGGCTTTGGTCGGGAGGCAAGGCCCGACCAAAATATTGTAAAAAATGGATGAGACTAAATCATCTTGCTGTTGACTGCACGCGAAAGTGCTTCAACCATGTTAGTCACTTCCAATCGTTCAAAAATCCGTCGCCTATAATACTTTACGGTATCAGGAGCGACAAATATTTTTTCGGCAATTTGGTTAATGGTTAAACCCTGTGCATGCAGTTGCAATATTTCGATTTCCCGTTTGCTGAGTTTTGGTTTTTCTGATTTCTGCCAGATTTTACTTATAATATTTAACGCCCACAGATCATCAGTGCCATGTTTGTAAATACAGATATTACCGGCCTGCTGATGGTGCGAGATGGAGACAATGCACATCGCTTTCCACATCTTTCCTTCGCTTGTTAAAAATAAGGGAGTAAGTTTATGGTTGATCAGCGTGGGTTTACCTTCCTTGTTAATGAGATGAAAATCGTAAGTAATGCTATATTGTTTTTTTTCTCCACCAGGCAATTTTGCGAAGAAATCAAATCCCGCTTCGTTAATCAGACTCAATAATACGAGATCCTTTTCCGGAACATTTTTAAAATAAAATTCATAGCCTAAACCCAATACCTCTTCGGGCGAATAGCCACATAAAAACAAAGGGTTTTCTGAAACATACTCAAACGTCATTTTTTCGTAATCGATCACATACACACTTTCATAGGTTAAGCGCGCAAAAGCTTTTATAGCTTCCATGTAATCTTGCTGCTGAAGATCTTCGGCTGATATTTTTTCAACTTTATTTTTAGTCAGCAGGGAGGAGGCAATGTTGTCTTTCATTTAAGGGATGGCTTAAAAGCAAATTTACACTAAAGTGTAGCCTTTGAAAATATTTTTGTACCCACTTTTATACAAAAGATTTTGAATGATGAAAAAATGGTCTGAATTAAGCTTGGCAGAATTGAATAAAACCAAGTCGAAGTTAAAGGGTGCCTTAATTGGATTTATCATATTTGGAGTGCTTATTTCCTTAGCCTTGTTTTTTCTCAGGGCAAAATTGGTGTTATTCATTCCAGTAATGGTGCTGCCCATCACCTGGTTGCCTATTTATATCTCCTTAAAATCGGTAAATGATGAGATCAGATTACGTAATGCAACAAATATTAATCAATAAATTATATGCATCCTGATCTAATAAATTGCAGAAACTGCAGTCATGTTGTAAATGATAAGTTTTGCAGCCATTGCGGTCAGCCGGCACAGGTTAAAAGAGTAGATGCACACTATATATTACACGAAATACAACATATTCTACATTTCGAAAAAGGAATATTCTTCACGGTAAAAGAACTGCTCATCAGGCCTGGCCAAAATATCAGAACATTCATTACCGAGAACCGGAGTAGGTTGGTAAAGCCGGTTATATTTATCATCGTTAGCTCGTTAATCTATACAGTAATTAGTCATTTCTTCCATATTGAAGAAGGTTATGTTGAATTTAAGGAGGTAAAAAAAACAAGCATTGGTTTAATTTTCGATTGGGTACAGGGGCATTATGGTTACGCCAATATTTTAATGGGTGTTTGCATTTCCTTATGGTTAAAACTGTTTTTTAGAAAATACAGCTACAACTTCTTCGAAATATTAATTCTGCTGTGCTTTGTAATGGGGATCGGCATGTTAATCATTTCTGTTTTTGCCATTGTCGAAGGACTTAGTAAAATCAGTTTTATGAAAGTTTCGGGCATTATAGTGGCAGTCTATAGTACATGGGCTATAGCTCAGTTTTTTAATGGAAAAAAAGTGGCGAGCTACTTAAAAGCAATTATTGCTTATAGCTTGGGAATGTTAACATTTGGCTTTATGTTAGTATTTTTGGGCGTTTCAATCGATTTATTGATAAAACATTAAACGTTCTTAAAATCTCTACAATTTCTATATTTTAGCATGACTGATATCAAAGAATATGCTGAAATTAATGGGGCTGAAAAGTACAATCGCCCTAAAGCCAAACAAATTGCCCGCAGGTAATCTCCATCTACTTTATAAAGCAATTGTATTGTTGTTTGCGGTGGTTCTAAATTTTGGATTTACTAAAGCCCTGGCCCAGCACACCCCAGTTTGGAAAAGCGCCCAGGATGATTTGGGTACTGTAGATTGGGTTGTTCATGCAGAAGGCCACCCTGCAGCTGTTTTTAAAAGTGCAGATCAAAAAGATCTTATTTTAAGTAATGGCCTGCTTAAACGGGTGTTCCGTTTGTCGCCAAATGTGGCCTGTACAGATCTTCGCAATCTGACTACCGGTGAGCAATTGCTCCGGTCAATTAAACCAGAGGCTCAGGTGAGCATTAATGGCAAGAAATATAACATTGGCGGTTTATATGGCCAGATAGAAAATGCCTACATTACCACTGGTATGTTGGCTAATTTGAAAGAGAATGAAAGGGATTTTCAGTTCCAGAGTTATGAAATCACTGCATTGCCACAGTTTATCAAATGGAAACCAGGCTCGATGTGGACGGCCAACAAGAAAAATCCAACAGGCAAAACACTAATATTTACCTATAAAAGTGCAGATGCTAAACTAAGTGGTGTTTTGGTTAAGGTAAATTATGCATTGTATGATGGCCTCCCATTGATGACCAAATGGGTAACGTTAGAGAATAAAACACAGGCTTCAATTAAGATTGATCAGGTAGTAAATGAGGTGCTGGGTGTAGTAGAAGAAGAAAGCGCTGTTGTGGGCAACACCGATAAAATGAAAACACCACATGGTATTTATATCGAAAGTAATTTTGCCTTTAACAATGCCATGAAGTACAGCTTAAGCGATCAGAGCACGCATTGGAAGGCCGATAGCCTTTATACCTCACAGGTGAATTACGACAAAACCACTCCTTGTTTATTGGAAGTATACCCAGATAAAGGTGTGAATGTTGAACTGGCTGCAGGCGAGGTATTCAGCTCTATCCGGACTAACGAGCTTTTAATGGATAGTTATGATAGGGAAAGGCGGGGTTTGGCCATCCGTAAAATGTACCGGGTTATTGCACCGTGGACAACTCAAAATCCAATCTTTATGCACCTGGTGAGCAAGAACGATCAACAGGTAAAGAACGCCATTGATCAATGTGCAGCAACCGGATACGAAGCGTTGATTTTAAGTTTTGGAAGCCACCTGAACATGGAAGATTCTATCACATCAAATATCCGGAAATGGAAAGGCCTTGCCGAATATGCCCATGCTAAAAATATAAAGATTGGCGGTTATTCGCTTTTTAGTTCCAGAAGAATTAGTGATGAAGATGATGTGATTAGTCCATTGACTGGAAAACCCGGTGGCGCCTTTTTTGGTAATGCACCATGTTTTGGTAGTAAATGGGGCTTGAGTTATCGCGACAAAATCAAATACTTTTTTCAGAAAACAGGATTCGACATCTGGGAAAACGACGGTCCTTACCCTGGCGATGTATGTGCCTCAACCGAACATCCGGGGCACAAAGGGCTTGCTGATAGCCAATGGACACAGATGGAAATGCAAAAGGAACTTTACCACTGGCTAAGTGAACGGGGCGTTTATATCAATGCGCCTGACTGGTACTTTTTAGATGGCACCAATAAAATTGCAATCGGCTATCGTGAAGTGAATTTTTCGTTGCCAAGGGCTAATCAGATGATTTTGAACCGACAGAATATTTTTGATGGTACCTGGGAGAAAACACCGAGTATGGGCTGGGGTTTTGTGCCACTTACGGCCTATCAGGGAGGAGGAGCAGAAGCTGTGCTTGAGCCACTCGCCGATCACCTTAAGGATTATAAACAGTTGATGATGCAATATTATGGGGCTGGGGTGCAGGCCTGTTATCGCGGTCCTCGTTTGTATGATACTGAGGCCACCAAAGAAACTGTAAAAGGCGTAATCAATTGGTACAAGCAGTATCGAGATATTCTCAATAGCGACATTATCCACCTGCGCAGGGCCGACGGCAGAGATTGGGATGGTATTTTGCATGTAAACCCTAGCTTGAAAACAAAGGGCTTGTTAATGGTATATAATCCTTTGGACCAGGATATAGAAAGGGTAATATCAGTTCCTTTGTATTATGCAGGCATAACCCATAATGTGATTGTAACCGATGAAACAGGAAAGAAAACAAGCCATGTGGTAGATGCGGCACATAAAATTCAACTTAAAATCAAGATCAAGGCAGAAGGATATACCTGGCTTAAAATGGAATAAACTGTTGAAATATTGCCAAAGAAAAAAGGTTGTACCACAAAGGCGATTTTTACCTCAGATGCTGTCATGTTGTCCAAAGGACTCCTGCGGAGAGCTTGTCGAAACATCTTAAAGCGTATTTAAGCTGGTACTTCGACAAGCTCAGGATGACAAATCTATAATTATGATACAATCTCTTTTAGCATTAACCAAAATTCTGATTTTTTATACAAACCACCGTGCCATTGCTTTTTGCATTTCGATAATCTCTTTTACATTATCAGTAACGCAGGCTACAATTCCATCAGGCCGGATCAATGCAGCGGATAATCCCAATTGTTCTTTTGCAGTTGCCGAAATATAATCGATTTGGCTGTATTCACTAGCCAACTTTTGGAGTGAAGTATTGTGGTCAAAATCAAGCAGTATTCCTCGGCCATCCTGCATCAGTTCACCAATTTTTGTCCCATTTTCAAATTCAAAGTTAGGAACACTGCAACCAACCAGCGGATGCATGCCATTTAGATTAATTTGAGTAGAAACGCCCCAAACCCTACCTGCAAAATAGTTGGCACCATCATTGGTATTGACAAGATCGGTAATAATGGCGTGTAATGCGCGGGCATTGGGTTCGGGTTTCATAATTGCTGCCTGTGCGCGCGACCAATCGAGTACCTGTGCGCCAATTGGATGTCGTTCTGTGCCATAACTGTCCAATAAACCTTCAGGAGCTTTTCCGTGGATGGTGGCCGCCAGTTTCCAGCCCAGGTTCATGGCATCGCCCAAACCCAGGTTAAGCCCCTGGCCGCCTAAAGGTGCGTGAATGTGTGCCGCATCACCAGCTAAAAGTATACGGCCGTTGCGGTAGCTTGTGGCTTGCCTTGCGCGGTCGGTCCAGGTGCTTGCAATATGGAGCGTACTGATGGTAACGTCGGTGTTTGAAACACGGCGCAGTACCTCTTGCAGATGTTCGCGTGTAACTGGCTTTGCCGAACCGTGAAATGCTCCTCCATCAAAATCCTGTATGGCCAGATAACCTGGCTGCGATTGCATGTACATGCCTGTTGGCGTTACGTTTCGGCCTGGTTTAAGCAATTCCGGATTGAGGATGTCTACCTTAGCTGAGTAACCCGTAAATTCAGGCTCAGTTCCTGCAAATTCGAAGCCGCCCGTTTTGCGTACCACACTTCGGCTTCCATCGCAACCCACAAGCCATTTGCATTCGAAAGATTGTCCATCCCCCTGTACAGTTACACCTTCGTTATTTGGATGGAAGCCTGTAACGGCAAAACCTCGTTTAATTTGAGCGCCCAAGATTGCTGCTCGCTGGGAAAGTGCGTTTTCCAGCTCCTCCATTTCAGTAATTAAACTAGTAGGTGTAGAACCCGGTAGGCGATATTTCCATTGCGAGGTATCGATATCACCGTCGTGAAATGGAATGCCAGCGAAGTGACCTGCCTGGCGACGTGACCCCTGCACAGCATTTTGGTGAGGATTTTTAAGGTGTTTATGTAATTCAAGTTCTTGCAGCAAGCCACGGCGATAAAGCGCTTCAATTGTTGGTGCCGATAAGCCACGGATACCGAAGGGAAGCTGTTTTAAAGGCGAGTGAGCCTCCAGTGTTTTTTCGAGTATCAAAACCGAACATTTAGCTAAAGCCAGTTCGCAGGCCAGGAACAAACCGACCGGGCCAGCGCCGGAAATAATGACATCGTAAATAGTATTTGGGTGTTTGGGGTTTTTATTTTCAAGTTTTGCATTCATATTGTATGATTAAAACACAAAATTCAGCAATGTACTTAAGGTAGGCTTGTATAAAAACGACAATTCTCCGTTGGGTTCAGGATGAGAGATTAAGCAGGTCGCTACTTAACACCTGTTTGCCTTCTTTTGCTTTCCGGGCGAATGCTGCAGGGCTAGTGCCACTATAACGTTTAAATTCTTTGCTCAAGTGAGGTTGATCGGCATAACCAAATTCATGCGCCAAACTGGCCAGGTTGGCATTTGGATCATGCCACAGTCGGTTGCGTACCTGCTCAAAGCGCATCAGGCCCGATACATCTTTAACGGTATGGCCTGAAGAGCGTTTAAAGTTCCTTTCCAATGTGCGCACTGTTACATGGGCCGCCGCCGCAACCTCACTCACAGGTATAGTACCCTTTGCTTCCTGCATTGCCATTCCAGCTTTGAACAACATACTGTTAGGAGCAACCTGGGCTCTTACCTGTAAGAAATGTTGCTTTACCACTGCCACGGCTTCATCTATTTTGCCTGCAAGAATAAATGTATTCAGCTTGGATTGAAGCTTGGCCATGGGGTGTTCGAATAGGTGTAATCCATGTTTGTTGGATGGAAGACCGAGCAGATCGAATACCGTCCACGGAAAGCACCTGATCCCAATGATCTCGAAACGATTTTTCGTGTAAAAAATAGCAGGCTGATTAAGTAGCCCCATCATAAATGGTGAGGGTAATGGCTGCAATTCCCTACCGGAAGAAATGCTACAGCCGCTTCCAAAGTGAAAAATGATCTCTACGTAACCATCAGGTACAACTTCAAAGCTCGATAATTCTGATCCGGATGCCCTTCTGTTGTACCAAAAACACTTTATCGTATCCTGCAGCTCCTCTGGAGGTTCGAATTCTTGATGATGCATTTTGAATGGCGGCATATTCGAGGGTATTGGATGTAAAAAAGGACACTTCTTATGAAAAATTTATGGCCAAGCTTCCAGCACTAGGTTATAGATTTGCTCATGCGTTGCTCTGTTTCGAAAATAACTTTAAAACTTGCCCCTTTCCCGTGGATTGAGTTCACCTGAACCTTTAAATTAAGGTAATTTGCTATGCTTTTTACAATGGCAAGTCCTAACCCATAGCCTGCATTTTCGGCATGACCGGTTTTTTTAAAACGATCAAATACATGTGGTATATCTTCTGCTTTAATACCCTGGCCACTATCGCTGACCTGAATGGTGTAATAATCTTTTTCAAGCAGATCAGAAATCTGTATACGCCCATTTTCTTTATTAAACTTAATGGCATTGTTAATTAAGTTATAAAAGAGCTGAAACAAAAGATCATGATTGATATGGCTTAAACGCTTGTTATGGCTAAGCTTGATGTTGATCTGAATGTTTTTCTCTTCGAGCCTATGGCCAATTTCTTCTACTATTTCATTAAGGAGTGTTTGCGGTTCTATCTCTTCCTGTTTGGAGAATTGCTCATTTTCTATTCTCGAAATGAGTAGGAGCGAACGCGATATTTTCTTTAACCGCTCCAGTGTTTTCATCATATCAACAATATGTTCCTGTACCGCTTCTGATGCCGATTCTTCAGTAAGCAGGTTTTCCATCTTGTTTTGTAATATACTAATGGGTGTCATAAACTCATGCGAGGCATTGGCCGTAAATTCCCGTTCTTTTTCAAAAGCCTCATTAATCTGATCCATTAACGAAATGAGTGAATGATCGAGGTACTTAAAGTCTTGCGTGCTGGTGTTAATATGGCCGTGTTTCTTTTTAAAGGGAAACCGGCTATTGGTTAGCCTTAATTTGATAATCTGACCAAGTGGTTTTATTAACTGTCGGGTAAAAATCAAATCTATGATAATACTTAGGGCAATAAGAATGATGAGCACATATAAAGCAAAACGTTGGAGCGCATCGTTATAAAGGTTAATGCTGGCGGTGGTTTTACCGATTTCTAAGAGATAGTTTTTTTGGTTTTTATGAAAAGTAAAACTCAGCACCCGATATGCGATGGTATCTTGTTCTACAATACGTTTGGTATCGCGTATAGTATCTAATTTTAGTTTTTGTGCTACCGTTTCGAGTGCTATGTATTCATCTTTCAGCATGGTGTAGCTACCATAACTGTTATCCCCTTCGAAGTAATAATCTATTCCCTTTTTATTGATGTTTTGGAGTACTTTTTTCTGCTGGTTTCTAAGCGAAAAGTTGGTGTAGTTAGAAGCAATCTGCCCGATCAGAAAAGGGAGCAACAGGATAAACAGACCTACAATGGCGAGTTTAGATCCGGTAATAAATAAAGTAAGTTTAGTAGATAGTTTCAAATTACTTCTTAATTCTATAACCAACGCCTCTAACGGTTTCCAGCCATTCGGTAGGGGCGTAAAAATTTAATTTCTTCCTGATATTTTTAATGTGTGCATCAATGTAGTTCGAGTCGTAATCATCATCAACAAAGTTGCCCCAAATATGTTCGCTTAATTGCATCCGGGTAAGCACCCTGTTTTTATGCAGTAAAAGGTAGCTTAAAAGATCAAATTCTTTGCGCGAAAGTTCAATTTGCTCCTCCTCAAAAAATACGAAGCGTTTTTGCAGATCGATGTTGAAGTTTCCGAGCGGAATTAACTCTTCGGTAACGTTAAACTTTCGCCTGGCAATAGCCTGCATCCGCGATTGAAGCTCGGGTAAAAAGAAAGGTTTCGCTAAATAATCGTCTGCGCCCATATCTAAGCCCGCCACCCGGTCTTCTAATTTGCCTCTGGCGGTAAGAATAATGTAAGCGGCATCAGGATTGCTTTTCTTCGCCTTGCTGAGCAGTTCAAAGCCATCGCCATCTGGCAAACCTAAATCAATCAGTACGTAATCATATTGGTTCAGCTCCAGCTTATTAACGCCCTGTTTAAAGCTATGGGCCAGATCGCACAAGAAGAAAGCCTTTTTAAGAAACTTTTCCATTTCAAAGGCAAGCGTTTTTTCATCTTCAATGATCAGTACCTTCATGCGGATTAAAATTGGTAGTAAACTGCTAAACCAAAGAAAGACTGCTGGTGTTTTACATTTTCTTCTTTTCTGTTTCCAAGTATGGAGAATTGATAACTGGCTTCGGCAAGAAAATTTCCATTACTCCAGTTTAAAGGTAACTTAAAATTGTAAGACAATAGTTTAAACTGATTGACCGTGTTTTCAACTACCTCGGAGGTACTCCCGTTAATGACTCCGGGAGCGGTACCACTTTTTCCCTTTCCATTCCCATTCGAGTTCTGCCTTTTGTTTTTTTCGATGATATAGGTTTCGTAAAAGTGGGTGGTACCTGCTGTAATCTCTACAGCTGGCGTAATTGAAATAAGATTCTTATCGTTGAACACCGTTCCCAGTTCAATTTCTTTTGAATTTCCAAAACTGATAAATCCATCAGTTTGCTTTCCGAAGGCCAAATCGAGACTAAGATCGGTTTTAAACCAAGGCCATTGGTAGGCGGCCGATACATTGATGTTATTGTTGTTGGATGCCTGGAGCAAAGGAGAATTAGCCGGAAAAAACGAATGTGTATAGGCTAGTCCGGCGGTAAATTTTTCATTAAAATCATAATCGTAACCTATGCCCAAATCTGTTTCCGAAATGGTTGAGCCATAATTTAAGAGCTTATAACCACCGCCCGAAAAATATAAACCGCTTGGAAACCGTAAGGTAGCGTTAAAGAGTACATACGGATATTTTTCAGGGGTAACCTGTCCGTAATAATTAATGTTACTATTGTAAATGGCCGCAAGTGTAAGCGTAGCTTTGGTCGAATCCTGCTGCGCCTTTACATTCGATATGACCAAAAACGAGAAGAAAATTAAGAGACGGATGCGCATATATTACCTTTACGGCCTTTTAATTTTAGGTTTAATAATCTTAATGGGTTTTACCTTTACATTAGGCTTTACCGCCATGGGTTTTACCTGTCTTTTAGCTTTTGGTACTTCTTTGATCTGAAGTGGCTCTGGTTTTTGATTTTCGGGCTGCTTGGCTTTTTTTGCCTTATCCTGTTTTTTAATCAGTTCTTCCTGCTGATTTGAAAAAGTTAAAGTGGTAGAATCTTGTTGCACTGCAAAAACACCCGATAACGGTGTAATTGCCAGACAAAAAATAACGGCGAATCGGATCATTTTATAAATATAAAAAAAGTTTACCCCCTAAGAGGTAAACCCTACCTAAAAACCACCATACATGGTGCGCTCACATTTCAAAAGTAGATTGGCAACATGAAATTAAGATGAAAAAAATAAATTTTAAATTTCATGTTGGTTTCATCTTGGCCCATCAACTTTGAAGCGTAAAACTTTAAATAAAATCTACAGTTATGAAAACAAATTTTGTAAATACCATTTTAGCAGTCTTCGTTGTTATCGGGATGACTGCCTTTTTTGGGTGTAAAAAAAATGAATCAAGCCAGGGAACAACTAAAGTTCAGATTAAAATGACCGATGCCCCGGGTAACTTCGATAAGATAAATTTAAGTGTAAAAGAGATTGTACTGGTATCGGGCGATAAACCCTATGTATTTGCAGCAAGTGCAGGTATATTCGATATTCTTGATTTTAGGATCGGCACCAGTAATCCAGATATTTTAGTTGCTTCAGGTGAAATGCCTTCAGGTGAAATTACCGAAATCAGACTGGTACTTAACGAAACCGGAAATACAATCGTCGTAAATGGGGTTCAGCAGGAACTTAAAACACCAAGTGCACAAACATCAGGCTGGAAGGTGAAATTAACCGCTAATCCTGAATTGGTTGAAGGCGCTACTTATACACTGCTATTAGACTTTGATGCGGCGAAATCGATCGTAAGCACCGGAAACGGAAAATATTTATTAAAACCAGTGGTACGTGGAATAGCATCAGCAACTACCGGATTAATTTCAGGAACTGTTTTGCCTTTAGCAAGCCATCCTGAAGTATTGGTTATTGCTGGTACAGATACTGTGGGTACCGTTGCAGATCCTTTAACGGGTAAATTTACAGTGGGTGGCTTATCTTCAGGTACCTACTCGGTTAAATTTGCGCCGGTTGTTGGTTATAGAGATAGTACCATTACTGCTGTTAAAGTGGCTTTAGGTCAAAACACATCATTGGGCACGGTTACTTTAAAACAGTAAACCCCATTATTCATATCTAAATTTAAAACGATGAAAAAGCTATTCTTGCTGTTGTTACTCTTGGTAAGCAGCGGCCTTACTTTCAAAGCTCAGGCCCAGGTAAGTGTAAATATAAACATTGGGGCGCAGCCTGCATGGGGTCCGGTTGGTTACGATTATGTAGATTATTACTACCTGCCCGATATTGAGAGCTATTATTATGTACCTAAAAAACAGTTTATATATATGGGGGCAGGAGGCTGGGTTTTTACCACATCGCTTCCACCGAGATATAGTGGTTATGATTTGTATAATGGCTACAAGGTCGTAATTAACTCACGTCAGCCTTACCGTTATTTCGAAACCCACAAAGTAAAATATGCCAAATTTAAAGGCAACCATGGGCAATCGGCAATAGGGAAAAGTAAAGGACAAAAATATTCACCGGTTAAGGGTAATGGCAAAGGTTATAAAGGCGATAAAGGAAAACCCTCACAACATTTTAATAAAGGAAACGGAAATGGCAAAGGCCATGGAAACGGCAAGGGAAAACATTAGTTGTTTGTGTAATAAAGAAAGAAACCCTCCAAATTTGGAGGGTTTTCTTTTTTAATTTCTTTTTTGTTGCCCTGGAGCAAAAGGCCTGGCAGATTTTGAACCTGTTCCTTTTTTGGCTTGCCCTGGTGGAACTTTTCCGCTATTACCGGCAGTTCTCGTACTATAACAAGCACTGGTAATCAGCATTACCGATAACGCTACAATAAGATATATCTGTTTCATAGTTATTGGTAAGCCATAAGTGTGCCAATTGCTGCAATCTCTATTATTAATCAAGTCATGAACTTACTATCCCAGAAAATCCTTTGGGTAGGTTTGCTGATTGTATTTCAAATCCATCTCTTTTAAAAACGCTTTCCGCTCTTCTGTTAGTTCAGGTATGGGCAGCGTTTGCCCAGGAAGAACAGGTGCGCCTATTTCCTGAAATAGATTTTCCAGTCCGGCGGGTACTACCGTGCAGAGCAATCGTGCAGGTTTTTCTGAAGTATTCTTAAAGCAATGAATGGCCCCACCAAGGGGAATATTTACAAAGCCATCTTTTGAAACGATTTGTTTGCCATTTTCTGTTTTAAATTCTACTTCACCCTCCAATACATGGAACATTTCCTGTGTGTCAGGATGAGCGTGTGGTGGTGGGCCACCCCCTGGGGGAACAGTCATTTCGATAACCGCATAGTTGCCATTGGTTTGCTCACCAGAAATGATGATCCTGTAATTACCGCCTGCTATGCCTAAATATTCGCCTTCATTTTTATTAATAATCTTGATATTGGATCCCATGCTTATTAGATTTTTTGTTGTATATTTTTACTTCAATCCATTGGTCAAGCTCATCCACTGCTATCCGATCATCAGCCACCATTTCTTATTTGAACCCTCTTTCTTTCAAAAGGTTTTCTAATTCTTTGTTATCATATTTCGAATTATTTACCAATTTATAGATGAAAAATAAAGGGATGAGTGTTAAAAAACCTAAACTGTTTTTCATCACGCTGAAAAATACAACACCGATCAAAAATCCAATTAATATTGCATTGGTTATGGCTGCCGATTTTCTTTTTTTTGCTTCTTGCAGCAACTCCTCGTCTGTTAATTCCGTTAGATTTTTTTGTTCCATTTTCCTTGTTTTTTTGAGCGTAATCCCTTGTGGATAATGCTCAAATATACGCCATAGACGCAACTACTAAAAGTGGTAAATCAGGTTTAATAAAAAAAGGCCATCTTTCGATGAGCTTAGTCAAATGGTTATTTAACTAAGTTC
>Ga0163161_10000341_pt1 | contig 39792 bp, 39 predicted proteins | sample S45metaG_FD_129847 | JGI IMG/M metagenome (GOLD analysis project Ga0163161, IMG submission 129847) | Switchgrass rhizosphere microbial communities from Kellogg Biological Station, Michigan, USA - S4-5 metaG | ecosystem: Host-associated > Plants > Roots > Rhizosphere > Soil | place: USA... | reverse complement strand
CAGCGTATTGATATGTTTGGTGCACATCTCAACGACCTCCCTGTGATCTGGGAAGAGCTGATTGCAGCAGGTTTCGAGAGCGGACATGCTTATGGAAAAGGACTGAGGACAGTAAAAAGCTGTGTTGGCAGCACCTGGTGCAGATTTGGACTGCATGACAGCGTTAGCTTTGCCATCCGGATCGAAGAGCGTTACAGGGGAATCCGTGCACCGCATAAATTTAAATCTGCCGTAAGCGGATGCATCAGGGAATGTGCCGAGGCACAAAGCAAGGATTTCGGCATCATTGCTACAGAAAAAGGCTGGAACCTCTACGTCTGCGGAAATGGCGGCAGTAAACCTCAGCATGCCCTGCTTTTTGCTACAGACCTTGACAGCGAAACCTGTATCAGGTATATCGACAGGTTTCTGATGTTCTACATCCGCACTGCTGACCCGCTCACAAGAACGGCTACCTGGTTAAATAAAATGGAAGGCGGGATAGATTATCTACGCAATGTCATCATCAATGACAGCCTTGGTATGGCCGCACAATGGGAGTATGAAATTGAGAACCTGATCAGTGCCTACCAGTGCGAATGGAAAGAAGCAGTGGAAAATCCTGCCATCAGGAAAAGGTTCTCCCACTTTGTTAATGCGCCAGAAGAAAAAGACCCGACCATAGAATTTGTAGAAATGCGCGGACAAAAGAAAACCGCAGAATGGAATATCTCTAACCAAATATAATCAACCAACCAATTACCAACCTAAACTCAAACAGGATGACAGAAACATCAATTAACTGGTTAGCAGCTTGCCGAGTCGAGGACGCCGTAGAAAACGGCGGCGTCTGCGTTAAAAACGGTGAAGATCAGATTGCGCTCTTCTACTTCAGAAGAAGAAACGAATGGTTTGCGACACAAAATGAGTGCCCTCACCGAAAACAGATGGCACTGAGCCGCGGAATGATCGGCTCTGCTACCGATGAACCTAAAGTAGCCTGCCCCTTTCACAAAAAAACCTTTTCACTGGTCACAGGTGCATGCTTATCCGGTGATGAATGCGCCATTAAGACGTACCCTGTAAAAATTGAAAACGGAACAGTTTATATCTGTACTACCCCAAATGATTAAGGCTTAAACCTCTCAAAAAAAGAACATGAAATTACAGCATTTTGCAGCCTTATCAGGTTGTGTGGCCATCATCATAATTAGTTTTGCAGCCCGGGCACAATCTACCCCAGCTAAACCACAGACCAAAGCAGTCCTGTTCGACGGCTATGTGGTGACAGGCTATGCAGATCATGGTGCCTTTATCAACTGCACAGGGCCCGCTATCAAATTCACAAAAAAACCTTATGCCATCTTGCTGGGCCTGCTGCCAAGCCTGAGGATCAAAGAAGATAAGGTTGCTGCCGGAGCAACAAAAAACAGTGCTGTAACCCCCACCCTTGGCTTTGGTATTACCGCTGCCTTTCATCACCTGGCACTGCAGCTACCATTTTATTACAATGCAAAAACTGCTGTAAAGAACGGCAAATGGAATCCAGGGATTGGCTTAGGCTACAAATTTTAAGAAACACGTATCACGCTTAATTTAACGATTATGACCTCTAATGCTACGACAACCCACACTTCTGCCAGTGATCATCGACGTGCCTATCCGCTGGAAAAACTGAATATCTTTTCGTTGAAAGGTGTTCAGATGAAAACATTTCATGTGACCTGGCTGACCTTTTTCTTCTGCTTTTTTGCCTGGTTTGGCATGGCGCCCCTGATGAAGATCGCAAGGGAACAATTACACCTCACCAAAGACCAGGTGGGGAATATACAGATCGCTTCAGTATCCGCAACGATCATCGCCCGGCTTCTGATTGGCAGGCTGGTTGACAAATATGGCCCCAGACTGGTTTATACCTGGCTGTTGCTGCTCTGCGCTATTCCTGTCCTGCTCATTGGCACCAGCCAGTCCTACACTTCCTTTTTACTGTTCAGACTGGCAATTGGTGTGATCGGCGCCTCTTTTGTCATTACACAGTTTCATACTTCAATCATGTTTGCCCCTGTGATCAAGGGGACTGCCAATGCAACCGCCGGAGGTTTCGGAAATGCCGGGGGCGGCGCAGCAAACCTGTTTATGCCGCTGATCGCTTCAGGCTTCACGGCATTGGGCTTTTGCAGTGCGGCCGACAGCTGGCGTTTTGCAATGATTGTTCCGGGGGCCATGCTGCTGGTATGTGCGTTTTTATATTACCGCTACACGCAGGATAGCCCACAGGGGGATTTTAAGGATTTACCAGTGGAGAGCATAAAAAGTAAAGAAAATTCATTTCTGATTGCCGCAAAAGATTACCGCACCTGGATCTTAACAGTCGCCTATGCGGCATGTTTCGGTGTAGAAATCACGGTAGACAACTTTGCCCCGATCTTCTTCACAGATTCATTCGGTGCTACTATAGCTGTCGCAGGTATGGTTGCCGGCATTTTTGGCTGGATCAATATCTTTGCCCGGCCACTGGGGGGCATCGTTGCTGATCAGATTGGCAAAACCTACGGATTCAATGGCAAAACAATGCTGCTGGCCGTCTTGCTGCTCATCGAAGGTGCCGGCATCATCTGGTTTGCAAAATCAGGCAGCATCGGTATGTGTATATTTATGATGTTTGTCTTTGGCCTCAGCCTCAAAATGGCCAACGGCGCAACGTACAGCCTTGTGCCTTTCATCAATCCGCTTGCAGTGGGAAGTGTGGCAGGCATTGTTGGTGCAGGCGGCAATATCGGCGCTATGCTGATTGCCTTTATGTTTAAAGCCGAGGCAGTGCACGCCGCTAAAACGGTCACCGAAAATGGATTGAAGGTCTCCAAAGACCTGATCGACTATACCGGAGCATTTACCCTTCTTGGATTTATCATCCTTGGGATAGGCGTCGCCGTATTTATTTTCAGAACGGTCATGGCACAAAAAAGAGCTGAAATCGATGAACTTGTCCTCAGCAACTAATTCTGATACAACTACCTGCTGTTATTGCGGCGTAGGTTGTGGCATTGTGGTCAGCAAAGATCCCCACAACAATATTACTGTGGAAGGAGACCTAAGCCATCCTGTCAATAAAGGTATGCTCTGCAGCAAGGGCATGAACCTCCACTATACAGCAAATGACAAAAGCGACAGGCTGCTGTATCCCGAAATGCGCTACAATAAAAACATGCCCTTGCAAAGGGTCAGCTGGGACACCGCATTAACGAGGACGGCAGCAGTTTTTAAAGCGCTGATCGCTAAACACGGACCAGACAGCGTCGCTTTTTATGCCAGCGGACAATGCTTAACTGAGGAATATTATGTAGTCAATAAGCTGATGAAAGGCTTCATTGGCAGCAACAACATCGACACCAACAGCCGGCTCTGCATGAGCAGTGCGGTTGTAGGCTATAAAATGAGCCTTGGAGAAGATACTGTGCCCATCAGCTATGATGACATCGAAATTGCCGATTGTATTTTTGTTGCGGGTGCCAACCCTGCCTGGTGCCATCCTATTCTGTGGCGACGCGTTGAAGCAGCAAAACAAAAGAACCCGGCACTTAAAATTATCGTCAGCGACCCCAGAAAAACACAGTCCTGCGCAATTGCAGACGTACACCTGCAGATCAATCCCGGAACGGATATCACACTGCACCATGCCATCGGCAGATGCCTCATCCAGGACGGAAAAGTTGATGACCTGTTCATCCGCAACCATACACAGGGCTTTGAAGATTACCTGTCAGTGGTTTCACAGACTACATTAACGGAAGCTGCTGCCATCTGCGGTATCAGTGAAAGCGATATCAGGCTGGCGGCAGCTCACATTGGCAATGCCAAAGGCTTCATCACCATGTGGACGATGGGCCTCAATCAAAGTGCGGTAGGCACACACAAAAATCTGTCGCTCATCAACTTAAACCTGATCACAGGCCATATAGGCAAACCGGGCAGCGGCCCCTTTTCCCTTACCGGGCAGCCCAATGCGATGGGCGGAAGGGAAGTCGGCGGACTGAGCAACCTCCTTCCTGCACATCGCGTCCTGACGAATGAAAGCCACAGGAATGAAGTAGAACAATTCTGGCAAATACCCCTGGGCAGTATCCAGCCCAAAGCCGGACTTACTGCTACCGAAATGTTTGACGAGCTCCATTCCGGAAAACTAAAAGCGATCTGGATCTTGTGCACCAACCCGCTTATCAGCTTGCCCGATGTCCGCATGGCGGAAGAGGGACTGCGTAAAGCAAAGTTCGTAGTGGTACAGGATATCAGCAATAAGGTGGAAACCTTAACGTATGCGGATGTGGTACTGCCCGCCGCAGCCTGGGTTGAAAAGGAAGGAACCATGACCAATGCCGGCCGCTATATTTCGCACCTGAGCAAAATTACCGAAGCGCCCGGAGAAGCACTGCCAGATGCGGAGATTATTTGTCGCTTTGCGCAGAAAATGGGATACCATGGTTTTGACTTCAAAGATGCGTCAGCGATATACGATGAACATGCAGCGCTCACAGCGGGCACCAATATTGATATCAGCGGACTCAATTACCAGATCCTGAAAGAAAAAAGAGCTGTACAATGGCCTTATCCCAAACAGGAAAAAGGACTGGGAACGGCCAGATTATTTACTGACCACCAGTTTTATACGGCTGACCAAAAAGCACAAATCATTTCTTTCAGTCATGAAAATCAGTCGGAAGCCCTCAGTCCCGATTTCCCGCTCATCCTCACTACCGGAAGAATCCGGGATCAATGGCACACCCGGAGCAAGACAGGCAAAGTAAATAAACTGAACCAGCATATCAGCGAGTCATTCCTCGAAATCAATCCTCTTGATGCATCCCAAAGGAACATCAGGGACAAGGACCTGGTCGAAGTGAACAGCCAGAGAGGCAATGTTCGCGTAAAGGCAAAAGTATCGGCAGATATCAAAGCGGGCGTTGTATTTATGCCGATGCACTGGGGCCTGATCATGAAAAGCGACTTAAACAGGGTAAACAACCTAACAAATAACCTGGTTGACCCGCTCAGTAAGGAACCTGATTTCAAGTTTACTGCGGTACAGGTCAGGTTGTATCAAAAAGCAAAGCAAAAGATTATTGTCATTGGCGCAGGGGCCGGTGCCTGTGGCTTTGTAAAAAGCTACAGATCGCTGAATACCGAAGACGATATCGAGATTTTCAATAAAGAGAATTTCCCTTTCTATAACCGGGTGCTGCTGCCCGATTATATCATCGGTACACTGCCCTGGCACAACCTCATCAAAATGAGCGACAATGAGGAAAAGAATTACAGGATCAAACTGCACCGGGGGCTGGGTATCGACAGGATCAACAAGGAAGAGAAGACCGTGACCGACAGCCGGGGAAACATCCATCACTATGACATCCTGCTGCTCGCCACAGGAAGCAGGGCTTTTGTACTGAAAGACCTTCCGCCACTGAATGGCATCTTCACCATGCGCAACCGCAATGATGCCGATTGTTTCAAGAAGCATGTGGAGGACAGCAACGGAAAGGTAGTGATCGTAGGCGGAGGCTTACTGGGCATAGAACTGGCAACTTCACTGACAGAAACAGGAGCTAAAGTGACCATCATACAACGGATTTCGAGGTTAATGGGCAGGCAACTGGATGATTTGGGGAGCCAGCTCCTGCATGAAGAACTGATCAGCAAAGGCATTGAGATTTTTTACAATGATGAAGTAGACCGTGTGATCGGAGATCAGAATATCTCTGGCATCCGTTTAAAAAGTGGTTTACAGCTCGACTGTGAATCTATGGTGATTGCTATCGGTACCGTACCCAATACAGAGCTGATCAGAGATGCAGGTATTGCGTGTAAAAGAGGTGTGGTGGTAGATGAATATTTGCGTACCAGCGGGAAGGATATTTTTGCCATTGGCGAGATTGCTGAATTTAACGGTCAGCTGTATGGTATCACCGCTGCAGCAGAGCAGCAGGCAGAGATCGTAGCCAGGTTCCTGTGTGGTGATATTGCCAGGTATTACCAGGGCAGCCTGCTGATGAATATCTTAAAGATGCACAGCCTTGACCTTTGCTCCCTCGGACTGGCCGAAGTGCCCGGAAATGACCCTGCTTATGAGGAAATCATCTTCATTGACAAGGCAAAACGCTACTACAAAAAATGTATTGTACACCAGGATAAACTGGTGGGGGCTATATTGATAGGCGACAAAAGTGAGTTCCTGGAATTCCGGAACCTGATTGAAAACAAGGTGGAACTGAGCGACAAGAGGCTGCAGCTCCTCAGAAGCGGCAAAACCACAGAACCACTGATCGGAAGAACAGTTTGCAGCTGCAATAACGTGGGCGAAGGCAACCTTATCAATAAAATCAGGGAGGGCTGTAAAGACCATCTGCAGCTATGCCAGTTAACGGGCGCAGGAATGGGCTGCGGAAGCTGCAGGCCTGAAGTCAAAGCTATTTTAGACTCTTGTACGATTATTCCTGAAAGCAAGACGGCCTCCCTTATAATTGAAGAAGATAAAACTGAACATTATGAAAAAATCACAACCTGCTCCATCGGAATTTAAAAACCTCAGAGGAATTGAATATTTCCAGTTCGAAGAAGATTTTATGGAGGAAAATATCAGGTGCATCCCTATGGTTGTACGCTTCAAAATGGATGCAGTGGGCATCAAGTTAAAACTTGCCGAATGGAGCAGGTTCCACCCTTCGGAAAGGGTGCAGCTTGCCCTCCTGCCTGCGGGGAGCTCCGCAGCAGCAAAAACCTATCACCGGTTCCTTAGCGGGCTGATCAGAAAGCATACAGGGAATGAGCCAACTTTGCTCCGGATTGATCCTCATCCCGGATGGCAGCACCTGCAGCAGGTCCCCGCCATGGTCATAGAGAAATCAGAGGAGCTGCAGCTAAACATTTCTCTTCAGCACTGGCAAAAACTCAGTGACATCCAGCGCTTTGCCCTGTTAAAGCTATGCAGGCCCGGCCATGAGAATGAGAATTTCCCAAAGGCAGCCGCAGAATTTGGAATTCTGAAGCTTCAGCCTGCCTATTCATCAACCTACTGCTCAGACTATGTACAGAACGATCATTATTAACTTCCATGGAGGAATAATTTCACCCGGAAATCTATACCATATTCTTGTTGCTGCATCCAAGGCAAGGATACACTTTGTACGTTTCGGTTTGCGGCAGCAGTTATTTTTTGATACCACCAGTTATCACCTCAAGCTTTGTACTGATGAACTGGACCGGCTGGGAGTGGATTATGAAGTGGACACAGAACATTTCCCAAACATCATCAGCTCCTACCCTGCTGAGGATATTTTTATCCGCAACACCTGGCTTACAGAAGGAGTATATAAGGATGTGCTTGATGACATCGATTTTAAACCTGCGCTCAAGATAAACATCTGCGACAGCGACCAGAGTTTTACACCGATGCTGACAGGAAACATCAACTGGATTGCTTCTTCTGATGCCGAACATTATTGGCACCTGATCATCCGTTTTCCGAAAACCAATGTCACGTATGAGTGGACTAAATTATGCTATACCAGTCATATCGCCAGGGTCACTAAAGAAATTGAAAGCATGGTCATGAGCAATGCAGCTCAGTTTATAGATAACCAGCAGGCCATAGGCGAAGAACTGTTTAAGCTGCTGAACACTGAAAACCTGATCCTGAAACCGGCAGAAAAAAAAGTATCGCTTTCTTCCTTCAACATGCCCTACTACGAAGGCTTAAACCGCTATAATAACAAATACTGGCTCGGCATCTACAGGCGCGACGAGCTTTTCAGTACAGCCTTTTTAAAGAAATTATGCCAGCTCTGCCTGTTCACCAAACTGGGACAGATCTGTTGTACACCCTGGAAAACGATCATTATCAAAGGCATCGATGAAAACCATAAAAATCTCTGGAATGCCCTGCTCGAAGAATTTCAGCTCAATATGCGGCATGCCGCCAACGAACTTAATTTTCAGGTAGAAGACAATTGCAATGAGGGGCTCGAACTTAAAAACCACCTGGTCAAACATTTGAGCATTGATGATACCAGGACATCAGGGATCTGTTTTGGCATCAAAACACGAAAGAAGAGCGAAATCTTCAGCAGCATACTGATCCGCAAGCGTCACCTGATCAATTTTTTGGGCATCACATTATTTCCAGTGTATGATATTTTATGTGCAAAGGATTTCAACCCCAATGAACGTACCGGAGAAATATTCAGCAGCGGAAATCCGGGCATCATACTGCCAGAGCAAGTCAGGCGTGCTGTTATACAATTTTATAAACACCGCTTAAATACGATTAAAAATGACAACCAAAAATATGTGGCTCCACAGGAAGAAGCCGTAAAAAAGGAAACAGAGTTTTTCTATCAGTGCATGAACTGTCTGACGATATATAATGAACGCATGGGTGAAGAAGAAAACAACATTGCTGCGGGCACCCCATTTGCAGCCCTGCCAGAAAATTACTGCTGTCCGCTGTGCGAAGAAAAAAAAGATACGTTTATCAGGGTTAACAGATCTGACCTTCAATTGATATGACCTGGAAAACTAATGCAGCTGATCTCTGTCCAGTGGGGAATTAAAATTGCCGAAGAACCGGACTTCCTCTTCTTCCAACGGAATTTCCATTACCTTTAATTTGCTGAGCACAAATTTCATACTTGATGTGCCAAGTTCCTGGTTTGCCATCAGCTGCAGCACACTTTTTAGTGCCCCTGACCTGTATATACCACAAAGCGGCTCCCGCTGCCCTGCTCTTGTATAAATAAAGGCATCAAAAGTGATATGACGATCAAATACCCCCAACAGCTTCTCCAGCAGTCGCCTTTCCATCAGCAACAGATCGCAGGCAAGAAGAAAAATATCCTGATCAGGCTTGCACAGATGAGCAGATAAAAGCCCCCGTAACGGGCCTTGAACCACTACAGATGGATCATCTGCAATCAATTCTTCGGGCAAAAAAAGATGGGCATAGGATTGATATTGCTGTACATTAACAGAGATCATGACCGGGATATCGAGCTGGTTCAGTTTTTCTTTGGCAATCTCCGCCCAGGGCCTGTCCTGCTCAACCAGCAAACCCTTATCGCTGCCCATCCGCATGCTTTGGCCGCCACATAAGACAATTCCCAGCATATAATGTATTACTTGTTGCTCAACTCTATCAGTCCCGCTTCATTTCTGATACCGATCTGCTTCCCTTGCAGGACAATCAACCCTTCAGATACCAGTTCATTCATTGTTCTGAATACGGTCTCGTAGGTTGCCCCGGTAAAAGCCGCCAGGTCCTGCCTGCTCAGATCCACATTCAAATACCTTTCCTCACTTAAACCAAACTGATCTCTCAGTCCAAGCACAGCAGTAGCCAGCCGTCCTTTAACAGACATCAGTGCCAGATTTCTCATCTTCTTTTCAGAAGCATGCAGTTCATCGGCATAAAAAAGCAGCAATCCATATGCAAATTCATGATTGACCTTGACTGTGGTTTTAAAAAACTCTATATCTACATAACAAAGGCTGGTGGTCTCCAAAGCCGTAGCTGATATAGGAAAAACAGGAGTCGTGATCCCCCTGTGGCCAAATATGGCACCGTCATTTGCAAAACGCAGGATAAGCTCCTTGTCTCCCCATTGCTTATGCACCTTCACATTGCCGGAAGTAACGAAGTAAACACCAGTTACAGGATCACCTTCTCTGATAATGACTTCGCCTTTTTTAGCCGTAAAATTTTTCTTGTGACACGCAATTGCCGAATGCCATTCCTTTAAGGAAAGCCGGCACATAAAGCACGAAGCGAGATCACAGGCACCACCTTTCTTCATTTGTTTATTAATTTTTCTTTTAATTGCCGGACGGATCACTTGCTAATGCAAACAATCACTGCTTAACACGCATTATAATCATGCCGGATTCGTCGTAAATCTCTCAATTCCGAACAAAAGTATAATTTAAAAGGGCAAAACAGCAAAAATTAGGCGTAATTGATGCCAAAAGTAGCTATCATTTCTGTTAACCTCCCCATATTCCGATCAGAAAGCAGCAGCTAATTCCTTAAAAGCATTTTCTTTCTGAATAGCTATCGTTTTTCCGGCAATGGAGATGAGACCCTCAGACAAAAGATCGTTGATCGTGCGGAACAATGATTCATAAGATGCCCCTGTATAGGAAGCAAGGTCCTGCCGGCTCAACTCTACATCTATATAACCACCTTCATTTACACCAAATTGGGTTTGAAGAGAAAGCAGGGCCTGTGCGAGCCTTCCCTTTACGCTCATGTGGGCCAGGTTACTCATTCTCCTTTCGGATTCCTGTAATTCATTGGCAAAAAAACGCATCAGCTGGATCACAAACTGATTATTCACATTCATTGTAGTCTCCAAAAACTCCATACTGATAAAACAAACCACCGCATCTTCGATTGCTGTTGAAGAAACCGGATAATACCCGGAACCACCAAGTCCGAGATGCCCCAAGACGTCGCCAGCTTTGGCAAAACGTACAATCAGCTCCTTTTCATCATCCCATTTCTTATGCACCTTGACCTTTCCGCTGTAGACAAAAAATATTCCCTGCACCTGATCTCCCTCTTTAAACACCTGCTGCCCGCGTTTGATCACTATATTTTTCTTATTGACCTCTATAACTGGTTTCCAGTCCGTCAGACAGGACCTGCATAAAAAGCAGGTATTTAAGTCACATTTATTCTTCATTCCAATTATTATTTATCAGTCATTTATATTACACATGCAATATAATATTAATATTTTTATTACAAAAATCACATTTTGTATTACATTTGCAATGTATCAACTATCAGAGCATACTGCATTCGCATGAAATATTCCAGGTCTAAACAAATTTACAGACTACAGCACACAGTCAAAAACCCTTTAAAATTTAACCCCTTTGTATACAACAAGAATTTCCTTTTATGGACAATGCTCGGCATCATCGGGGGTCTTATTGCAGGTGTATACTGGATCATACTGGAACATGCTACTGAGGCTTTGACAATTATTCAGGGAATATACATCATTCCGCTGATGACCACCGCCGGTTTAGCCGCCGGACTCATCATTTACAAATTGGGAGATCCCGGAGAAATAGATGTAATGGTAGACAATATTCATTTCAGGGGGGGACGGCTGGAACCAAAAAACAATCCGGCAATGATTTTATCCTCTCTGATCTGCATCGCCGCTGGTGGCAGCTTAGGCCCTGAAGCACCTCTTGTACAGGTGGTAGGTTCAACCGGCACCTATATTGCAAGGAAACTCGGTTACAAAGGAGAAGATATCCGTTCTATCACGATTGCCGGAATGGCATCAGCCTTCACTGCCTTGTTTGGCGCGCCGCTCGGCGGGAGTTTGTTTGCCCTGGAGATTTTAGACCATAAACATGTGACCCGCTATTATAAAGCATTTATGCCTGCGCTTGTGGCCAGCTGTGCCAGTTACCTTATTTTTGTGCTGATCACCCACCTGCAGATTGGCCCTGCCTGGGATTTCCCTGCAGCAGAGGATGCGAAGCTTGGCGATATCTTTTATGCAGTAGCTTATTCCCTGGCGGGAGCCGCAACGGGATGGATATTTATACTGCTGGTGAGGAATTTCAAATGGATATTCCGCAGGATCAAACTGCCTGTATATTACAAATTAACAATTGGAGGGTTTATCCTTGGAGTGATCGCCTATTATATCCCGCTTACACGTTATTTTGGTCACGGGCAGCTGACGGAAGTGCTTACAGGTAGCTTTAGTATCCAGTTTTTATGTCTCTTACTGGTGATGAAACTAATTGCGATTGCAATAACTGCTACATCCGGCTGGAGGGGCGGCTTTATTATTCCCCTGCTATTTGCAGGCACTGTTTTGGGGCTGATCATCAATCAACTCTTTCCCGGACAAAACTTAACTTTAATTACGGTATGCTGTATGGCTGCACTAAATGCCAGCGTTACACGCACACCTGTAAGCATAATTATTCTGCTGGGGGCAATGACAGGTTTTCACAACATTACCCCTATTATATTTGCCAGTTTAACAGGCTACTTCCTCGCTCCCAAATCACCACTAATCCGTTCCCAGATGGTACCAGAGAGATCTGCATAGTCTAGCCTGCTATTGCTCCGGTTTGATCGGGGCATTACCGGTGGCGCGAGAATTCAACTTGACTTTTGCAGAAGGTTTTATGGGCACTGAAAATCTATACCGTGCTCTTCAGGAAAACTGAAGACTACCTTCGCTGTTCTTATGATAAAGCAGGCATCGTTGAGGGGCACAGTAAATTCCAGGGCATCTGTACCCTTTATTGAGGAACAGCCAGTCAGCGGGACTTTTTACTTTAAGCAGGAGTACACATAGAATGGCAGTTTAAATCAATGATAATACCCTTCGCTCTGAGCATTCTTACGATGCGCAGCGGGATGAGTGTATCCCGCAGCCGCAGCAATCAGCAAAATTGCAAAGATGAAATTGCTGCCACAAGACCCTGTCAGTATGCAGCAGCAGCAACCAGGATCAGCTACCTTAAAAGGTTAACTTTTCGTGGCGGCGGCAAACACACGACAAAAGTTTCCGCCGCCAATTTTACCGATTTCAGCAGCAGTAAATCCGGTTTTCAGTAAAGCATCCACTACCGTGTAATAAAACCCTGCCTTTTGATCGGGCCACAATGCATTGGAGCCTTTCTCTACCCTTCCGCCCGGGCCGCCACGCTGATCTCCCGGAGCAGGGTAAGCCGGTGTGAGCTTGGTATCGGTACCTATACAAACATGGTCAATACCCACAACATCCACCATTGCGCGGATGTGCTGTGCATATTCGATCGATGTATCGGCCAGATGTGTCCACACACCAATGACACTTCCGGTAGCAGCAACAAATCTCGCATGCTCTTTACTGATCAGCCTTGGGCGCATCATACGGGCCATATTTGCATTCTTGCCCAGTTGAGTATCAAGTCCGGTATGTGAAACCAGCACAGGACTTCCCGCTACTTTGAGCGCAGCAGTAACAGTTTCGGCATTGGCATGTGAGAGATCTACCAGAATACCCAGTCTGTTGCATTCCCTGATCACCTCTGCTCCAAAAGGTGTCAAACCTCCGTAACGTGGGGAATTTGTAAAAACATCGCCCAAAGGAACGGTAGCATCACTATCATGTAAAAGTGTGAGCAGACGAAGGCCTCTTTTATGAGCAATAGTAAGCCTGTCCAGATGTCCATCAAGAAAATGGGCACCTTCTACCGACTGAATCACCGTGGGAAGATGTTTTTTATGTGCATTTCGCAGGTCAGACAGGTTTAAAGAACGCTTGAGGCCATTAATTTTCAACTGCTCATCCATTGCGTTCAGGCCATTGAGAAAACGCTCATAACCATCCCCTTTCTGGTAATCCGTAGCAAAGGTCATGCAAATGGCCGACAAGCCGGAGCGTTTGATCTCAGCAGCAAGCTCTATTTTAGGGCCCGGCACCTCTGCAGTAACAAGAGGTACATCAATATGATTATGTGTATCTACGCCCAATGTATCAGCAACGATCTTAGCTACCTGCTGATCAAAATCATCCATGGCCAGTATCGCCAGCGGGCTTAGCATCAAGGCGCTGCCTGTAGCCGCCATACTCACTGCGGTAAGGAAATCTCTTCTTGACCATATTGGTTCCAACTTATTCATGTTATATGCGTTTAAAAACCGGCAGAAAAGATAAATCCTGCCGGTGGATGTTCGAATATAACCAGTATAGTCAGCACATTTTATTAAAATCGTCGTACTGGGGCTTTTTGCCGACGAAGGGTTTAAAACCTGTTATTTCTGCGGTTTGATCAGTGTTCCCGGTAAGCCTTGAATGTTTTCACAGCACAACTGCTCCATTGCCTGTTTAAACTGTGCCTTAAACAGGCCAATCGTATGGTCACCGCCTTTTTTGCCTAATGCCGAAACACCATACATAAAAGGCCTGCCCATAAAAGTAAAACTTGCACCGCTGGCAATTGCCCTCGCAATATCAGGTCCGGAGCGGATACCACCGTCCATCATTACTGTCAGCTTATCATTGTACTTTCCGTTGAGGTTAGCCAATGACCTGATTGAAGATTCACCGGCATCAATTTGTCTGCCGCCGTGATTGGAAACGATAATACCATCGGCTCCCAGGGCAATCGCTTTCTCCGCATCCTGGTCGCTCACTATGCCCTTCAGTACCAGCTTGCCTTTCCATTTATCCCTGATTGCAGCCACCTTGTTCATGTCTACACGTTTGTCAAAAGAGGCATTCATAAACTGTCCGAGCTGGCTCATGTCCAGGCCTTTTTCCATATACTTTTTTAAAGTAGCGAATTCAGGAATACCGGTACTGAGGGTTTCAAAAGACCACTGCGGCCTGATGGCCGACTGGAACACATTCCTGATGTTCATCTTCGGCGGCATGGATAAACCTGCCTTAATTTCGCGGTAGCGGAATCCAAATGAGGGAACATCGACCAGCACGACCAGTACGGGGCATTCAACGTCTTTAAGACGTTGTAAAATATCGTCCCGCATTTCAGTTTTAGCCGGATGGTACAACTGAAACCAGAACTTTCCTGAGGTGATATCAGCAATTCTTTCAATACTGCTGGTTCCAACGGTACTTAAGATATAGGGCACATTATGCTTTACCGCGGCTTTCGCCAGAATTTCCGAAGAATTAGGCCACATCAGGCCCTGCAGCCCGATAGGTGAGATACCAAAAGGTGCATCATAGCGATGGCCAAACAATTCGGCACTGGTATCCACTCCTGCATAGTTTTGCAGATACTGAGGCATCATCTCTACATCATGAAAATCTCTTTCATTTTTTGAGAGGTTCACCTCTTCATTGCATCCCCCTTCGAGGTAATCAAATGCAAATTTAGGGATACGGCTTTTTGCCCTTTTTTTAAGGTCGCCCACAGAAGGATACCGTGGATCAAAGCCTAATTGTCCAAATGACATAGTTTATATTTTTGGTGTGAATTTTAAAAAATTAAAGATACTTTGCCAGTTCATCCGCAGTTAGTATAAATCTTATCTTCAATGGTACTTTTCTTATCTTAGCTACCGAATATGATCCCTGTATACGATATCAAAGATTTCTCGCCTTTTTATGCAAAAGAAAATCAATTTGTCATTGTTCCGTTTGAGCGGTTAAACAGGCCTGTGCCATTCGTATGGCCTCATAAACACAGCTTTTATGAACTCCTCTGGATCAGGGAAGGAAGCACCAGGCATTTTGTAGATAACCAGGAGCTAGAGCTTTCCCGCGATACCATCTATTTCATGTCCCCCGGGCAGACCCATCATTTTGAACAATATGAATCCGTACAGGGAGACAGTATTATGTTTTCCGAAGAATTTTTCATCTTAAATTTCACCAATAAAGAAGCGTTGCGGAAGCTGGCTTTCCTCCACAACAGCTATAGAAATCCCGGTATTCTGCTAGATGAAGAAAGCAAGGAGACACTGGATCCGGTTCTGAAACTGATCTATCAGGAATTTGCAAGGACTGATTATTCAAAAATGATCATCAGCTCTTTGCTATACGTATTTTTTGAGGTCCTGCAGCGCAAATATTTCGACCAGCAAACCAACAATACAGCCATTGGCGCACATGTACTGGTTTTCGATAAGTTCCGCGCCCTTGCAGAGCAGCATTTCCGCAAAGAGCATCAGTTATCCTTTTATGGATCTGAGCTCTGTATCACTCCTCATTACCTGAACGAGGCTGTGAAAAAAGCTGCAGGCAAAACGGCAAGCGAATTTATCAGGGAAAGGATCATCCTCGAGGCAAAAAGGATGCTTGTTCAAAGCCACATCCCCGTAGGGCAGATCGCTGATGAACTGGGCTTTCAGGATTTCTCTTATTTTTCACGTCATTTTAAAAAGCACAATCACCTGAGCCCTGAGCAATACAGAAAGGTGATGCTGGAAAAGCATCACCTGTAAGCTATCATCTGTCTATCACTTCAGCAGGCTTTCGCTGCGCTCAGTTTCTGCTGATGGTTCCAAATTCTTTTGCAATTCAGCCCATGGCTCTATTTGTTATTTAACATCATTCTGTCCTCTTTTACAATTAATTGTAAATAACATCAAGATAAATTGGATAAGAAAATACAATTGCTTTAATTTGTACTACTAAATTAGTATACATTACTTATACCCAATTAACCTATCCTCACCCGATATTTTACAACATCATGAAAAAGATATTTTTTACACTAGGCCTGGCCCTGGCTACACTTGCCTCATCAGCGCAGGAAAAGAAATTTGAAAACCCCAACAGCGATGCACGTGGTTACATTGTTAAAGTGGGTGATCAGGCTCCTGATAACTTTGAACTTGTGCTTCAGAATGGTACTAAAACCACACTGAAAGAACTGAGAGGAAAAATCGTCATCCTTCAGTTTACGGCTTCATGGTGCAAGGTATGCCGTGAGGAGATGCCTTACCTGGAAAGTGACGTATGGCAGGCCTATAAAGATAAAGGTGTGGTATTGATTGGCGTTGACAGGGATGAGCCACTGGAAACCGTTCAGAAATTCCATAAAGATATCAAAATCAGCTATCCCCTTGCTTTAGATCCTGGCGCAGAGATTTTTCAGAAGTATGCAGATAAGAAAGCCGGGGTTACCCGTAATGTTGTGATTGATAAAGAAGGAAAAATCAGGTTTCTGACGCGCTTGTATGACAAAGAAGAGTTCAGTAAACTGGTACAGGCTGTTGACGGACTGAGCAAAGAGCTCATAGCGAGCCGCTAAGTATCCGATTTCAATGATCAGGGTCAGGTCAATTATTTTGGCCTGACCCTTTTTAATTATTTGGCAGCTACCAGCTTTACGCCAATTTCGAAGTTATCATCAATAGCTTTGTCTCCGATGGTATCAAAAAATGATTTAGAACCATATTTGATATCATATTTTGTACGGTCAACAATGATCTTTCCTGCCAGTGCAGAAACAGTACCGTCAGCATTAACGGTTACAGTTGCAGGGAAGCTTAAAGGTTTAGTGATTCCTTTCAGCGTCAGGTTACCTGTAACCAGGAGGTTTGAACCTACTGCTGCTACTTTAGTGATCACAAAAGTTGATGTAGGGAACTTTTCAGTACCAAAGAAATCATCAGCTTTCAGGTGCCCTTCTAATTTGGCGCTTCCGTCAGCATCTTTAATTGTAGTCATGTCGATTACAAATGAACCGCCTTTAACGCTTTTACCATCCACACTTAGTGTTCCTGATTTCAGGGCAACAGTGCCATTATGTGAACCTGTAACTTTCTTGGCTGCCCAGGTAATTGTAGATTTAGCTGCATCAACCGTGTAAGTAACCGGTTTTATACCATTTGTAAATGCTGAGAGGCCAACTATAGCAATCAGCGCAAAAATTGAATTGACTTTTGATTTCATTGTCTTTGTTTTTTTTATATAAAAATATAAATAACATTGGTCAATTTTCCATTCTGCGAAATTATTTTTAGCCTAAGCTTTGAAATAAGTGCCATGCTCCATATCCGCCAGCAATTCAACATGTTCCGGATGCCAGTTCAGCATTTCCTGCGTTACCTTGGCCGAAGCAGGGCAGTCGATTCCGGCAAAGCCTGCAAACCAGCCAAAATGTGCGGATGCTTCTTCTTTTGATATGGATACCACTGGGAGGTTCAGCTGCTTCCCGATCAGTTCGGCAATCGCTTTGAAGGTGATGCGCTCTTCCGCCACCGCGTGAAATCTGGTTCCTGAAACAGCATTTTCCAATGCCAGTCTGTACAACATTGCAGCATCGAGTTTATGTACAGCGTTCCAGCGGTTTAAACCTTCAGCGACATAAGCAGAAGTACCTTTTTCACGAGCTATATTGATTAACGTAGGAACAAAACCAATCACATCGCCATCACCGTGTACCGATGGCGAAAGGCGTATGATCGAAACCCTCACACCTTTTGCAGCCAAAGCTTCAGCGGCTTCCTCAGATTTACGGGGCAACACACCCGGCTCCTGTCTCATGTCTTCTGTTGCCAGCCTTCCCGGACTCACCACTGCAATCCCTGACGTCACAATAAAAGGACGGTCGCTGCCAACCAGTGCCTCGCCCATCGCCTCTATGGCAAGACGGTCAACTTCGCACATCTCAACATATCTGCTAAAATCATGGATAAATCCCGCATGGATCACTCCGTCTGCTGCTGCAACTCCAGAGCGCAGGCTGTCTAAATCCTGTAAATCCCCCCGGTGTACTTCCGCTCCCGCAGCTAATAATGCCGTGGCATTGGCATCAGACCTCGCAAGGCCGGTCACCTGATGGCCTCCAGCAATTAATTCCTGAACAATGGCTGAACCAATGAAGCCCGTGGCTCCTGTAACAAATACTTTCATAGTTTATAATTTTTTAGCATTACTGATATCACAAAGATGATCAAAGGCCAGTCAGCTGATTTAGCCGGATCTACTTTTGTTTAAGCCAAAAAATTGTGACACAAGGGATTTGATGTACTGATCAGCAGTCACTGCTACATCCATCATCATAAACTACCGTTTTTACTGAAAGGCTTTTTGAATACTGCTGAGATAACTTTGCTGATTGGACCTGCTGAAAACAATATCCCGGCACCCGTTAAAAACAACAAATGCTTTGAGCGCTTCAATGATTTTGCCGAGCATCTCTTTGCTCAGTTTTATCTCTTCAAAATGCAGGTTATGCACGATCATCACCTTCTGTTTCCGGTCGGCTTTCGCATCCATTCTCGCCACAAAAACATCACCCAACAATACAGGCAGGGAAAAATAACCGTACTTTCTTTTGGGGGCAGGTACAAAACATTCAATCTGGTAATCAAAATCAAAGAAATCCTTTAACCTGTGCCTGAACACATTCAGAATATCAAAAGGTGATAAAATAAAAGCTTCGCCAGTCAATTCGATGGCTGTAAACTGATCAGCCAGCATATACATTGGTGTGCTTTTCAGCCCATCAACCAGTACTACGCGTACTTCTGAAGCTGCAACCATTTCCTCCAGCTGCTTTTTCACCAGGTTTCCTTTTACCCTGCGCGCACGCCAGGCCATCTCCTTTACCGAGGCAATTCCCAGTGCGGCAAGGGTACGGCGGATGATGTAGCGGGCAAACTCTTCCGCCGAGGGTACACGGAGATCAGTATCTTCAGGAATTAAGTTCAGTGGCAGGTCATACAGTTTCTGAAACTTAGGGCTGCGTGTGATCATCAGCTCCCCTTCCAGGTACAGGCGTTCCAGTGCAACTTTGGCCGGCCGCCAGTCCCACCATCCAGAGCTTGCTTCTAACCTGTCATCATCGAAATCACCAACCATCAGCGGGCCTTCGCGTTCTATACGCTCCAGCACCTCCTTTTTTAACCGTAGTTCTGCAGGGGAATAAGATTTTGCTTGGGCTGCAAAGCTCTCCTTTACCGGCAGCGAAAAGCGGAGATCATGCATGGGCAGATAGCCTGCATCGGAAGTAAAGTATTCAAAGATCCGCCCCTCCGCTGTCAGTTCTGCCAGCCATTCAGGCTGATAATCAGGCACCCGGGCAGCAAACACATGGTGATGCGCCCGCTCCACAACGTAATTCGTATCCAGCTGCACAAAGCCCAGGTGATCAATCAGCCGGAAAACCGCTTCAACACCAAATCCAAATTGTGCCCTGCTGGCTAAACCTGCTGCGTGGAGGATAATTTTCCTTGCTTCTTTCTTAGCAATCAGTATTGGTTCCATCGCAGCAAAATAAGAAATTTAAAAAGAAAAGCCTTTGCACAATCAAGTACAAAGGCTTTTCCATTTTTTGTTCTGCAGGCCGTGGGTGCCGCTGAACTGCTTAAGCGCTGTAGACGCTTTTCAGGAATGCTTTCAAATCCTGCGGTTTTCTGCCCAGCAACTCTTCAAGATCACTGCGTTTGGTATCAAATTCATCATCCTTGATCGCATCGCCAAAGCCTGCAAAAAATCCGGCATCACCTTCCGGCACTCCGGCCTGTACCAATACATTAATATAAGCCTCTTTAGAAGGATTGAGATACTGCACATCTTTGCCACTGATTTCTGCAATGAATGCGGCAATCTCAGCAAAGGAATACGCAGTATCTGCAGCAATCGCATATTCTTTATTTTCATGACCTTCAGTGCTCAGAACTGCTGCTGCCGCTGCTGCCATTTCTGCCCTTGCCACAAATGGGGTTTTGCCCTCACCTGCAGGGAAGAATACACCTGTTTCCAGTACTTTTTCTCCTGCAAACAGAGGTACCAGATCAGCGTATAAGGCATTGTTCAGCAGTGTATACGGTATACCGCTTGCTTTCAGGTAATCAGCTGTATCGCTATGGATCTGGCTCACCAGAGGAATTACAGATGCCTCAAAGCTTTTAATGTCTATGCTGGTGTAGGCAATATGTTTTACCCCGTTTGCTTTGGCGGCATTGATCACATTCTTGTGCTGGGCAAGCCTGTCGTTCAGGTCAGATGAAGAAACAAGCAATAGCTTATCTACGCCCTTTAATGCTTCCTTCAAAGAATCATAGTGATGATAGTCGCCCTTTTTGATCTGAATACCTTTTGCGATCAGGTCAGCGGCTTTATTTTCATCCCGCACCAATGCTGTAATGTCACTGGCAGATATACCTCTTTCAAGGAGTGAGTTGATGGTTTCTTTTCCTAAATGGCCGGTTGCTCCTGTAATTAAAATCATAATTTGTTTGATTTAAATGAATAATTATCTTTGTTACCCAAAGAAACTAATAATAATTTCAAAAAGTAACTCGTTACCTTTTGGTAACATTGAAAATAGTGGTAAGCTAAAAGTAACTAATGGAAAAAAAAGAAGCACAAACAGGATGTCCTGTTACCGCAACCATAGCCCTGATTGGCGGACGGTGGAAAACAATTATACTTTTTGTCCTTTCTGATCACACCAGGCGTTTTGGTGAAATCGCTGCAAGGATGCCTTCTATATCAAGAAAGGTACTGACGGAACAATTAAAAGAACTGGAAGCTGACGGCCTGATCAGCAGAGAACAGTTCAGGGAAATCCCGCCACGGGTAGAATATTCACTGACTGATCTTGGCAAGAGCCTTTCTCCTGTACTGGATGAGATGGCTGCCTGGGGCAAAGAAAAGGTTTTGAATGTGTAATCACGGGGGAACGGATAAATAGCATACAATTTCCATAGATATTACCTGCTATTTGTCATGACTTTCTACTTTTTGAATTTTGCACATTCGTCAACATTCCCTTTTCAGCTGAATTTTCATATCATTGCGGCCATAACAAACCGTCTTAGCCGCCACCATTGAGACATCTTTTCCATATCTCAAAACCAGTATACAATGAAACAGAGTCCACTTACCACATTTACAAACCATTCAGACGACTACCAAAAATACAGGCCGGGGTACCCGGAGGCTATCATCACTTATCTCGAAAGCAACATTGGCCTGGACAAAGAAAAATCAGTGGCAGACGTTGGTGCGGGAACGGGAATTTTCACAGAGCTGCTGCTGAAAAACAACTATCATGTACAGGCTATAGAGCCCAATCAGGAAATGAGGATCAAGGCCGAGGTACTTCTGGATACCTATCCTGATTTAAAGATCATTAATGGAACTGCGGAAAATACGGGCCTTGAGGCCGGCAAGGTTGACCTGATCACTGTTGCCCAGTCATTCCACTGGTTTGATCCGGAAAAGACGAGAGAAGAATTCAAAAGAATAGCCAGACCGGGCGCATATGTACTGCTGATCTGGAATATCCTCCAGGATAAAAGCAGTTTTCTGCAGAAATACCACGCCTTAAAAAACAATTACGCCAAAAGAAGGCCCCATCTCGAAAAAATAGACAATGCCAAAATAGCCAGGCTGCTGGAACCTTGCAAAACGATCAGCCAGGAAATCTATCACAGCCGTTCACTCCATGAGCAGGAACTGCTGGGATATTTCCGCTCTTCCAGTTATTCACCGCTTGAAGGCGAAGAAGGCTATCCCGAACTGGTAGAAGAACTCCACAAAATTTTTGAGGAACATCAGCAGAATGGAACGGTGAAACTGGAATATGATGCTAAATTATATCTGGCACCACTGCTCTGATTGGTTTCAATTGCAGCAATGCCAGTATACACTTTAAGAAATTCAGCTACTGAAAGATCTGGCGGAACTTTAAAGGCGACATCTGCGTTTTCTTTCTGAAGAGCGTGCTAAAGGACTGTGCATGTTCAAAGCCCATGGCAAAAGCAATTTCACTAACCGTCAGGCTGGTTGCTGAGAGTTTTTCCTTCGCTTTATCAATCAGTTTTTCGTGGATATGCTGCTGGGTGTTCTGCCCTGTATGCACCCGTAAAAGATCGCTCAGGTAATTGGGAGAGAGGTTCATTTGTCCGGCAATATACTGAACCGTTAACAGGCCATGCCGTGCAGTATTATTGTTCTCAAAATACTGGTCTACCAGCAGCTCAAATTTAGCGAGCAGTTCATAATTGTTGTTTTTTCGCGTAATAAACTGCCGCTCATAAAACCGGTTGGAGTAGTTGAGCAGCAGTTCTATTTGTGATAAAATGATTTCCTGGGTGTGTTTATCAATAGGCGCACATTCCTTGTCTATCTTGTTCAGTATCGTAATCAGGTCTTCCTCTTCTTCGGCAGAAAGGTGCAATGCCTCATTTACCGCATAGGAGAAAAAGCCATAATTACCGATGCTGCCTGCCAGCGCATGTTTCAGCAAAAAGTCAGGGTGAAAAATCAGCAGATAGCCAGAGCCGCATTCCATATTCTGCACATCCAGGGACTGAACCTGATTGGGAGCCGTAAAACTGAGAACGCCTTTGTCATAATCATAATGCTGCTGACCGTACTTGATCTTGCCCGTCGCTTCCCTCTTCAGGGCAACACAATAAAACCTGTTCACGAAACCTTTCCAGACTTCTTCATCCAGGAATATGGAGTCTGCGAGGTTGATCACGCTAACCAGCGGATGCCGTGGTGAAGGCAAAGACAGTAAACGGTGAAATTCAGAAATAGATTTGATCGCGTTCATTCTACTAATTTAAACATTAATCAATAAGTCCCATACTAAACTCATCATAAGGCTTGCCGGTATCGGTTCCCAGGGGCACAATGCGATCAAGTTTAGACAGATCGTCCGCAGTCAGTTCAATAGCACTGGCAGCCATATTCTGTTCTACATATTTTCTGCGTTTGGTGCCCGGGATCGGCAATATCCCTTTACTGATGATCCAGGCGAGTGCAAGCTGTGACGAGGTCACGCTTTTTTCTTCGGCCATTGCTTCAATCGCCTTTACCAGTTCGATGTTTTTATAGAAATACTGTTCCTGAAAACGCGGGATTGCGCGACGGAAATCGTCTTCCGGTAAATCGTCAATCGTGCGGATATGCCCGGATAAAAAACCGCGGCCAAGCGGAGAATATGCCACAAAACCAATACCCAGCTCATTCAGTGTGCGGATGACGCCCCGCTCTTCTACAGTACGTTCAAATAAGGAAAACTCGCTTTGCACGGCGGTAACAGGATGCACAGCATGGGCCCTTCTTACCGTTTCAGATGATACTTCAGAAAGGCCAATGTAACCGATCTTGCCTTCCTTCACCAGCTCGCCCATTGCTTCTACAGTTTCTTCAATAGGCGTAGCTTTATCCAGCCGGTGCATGTAATACAGATCGATATAATCCGTTTTAAGGTTTTTGAGGGAACGCTCTACCGACTTTTTTACATATTCCTTTTTGCCATTGATTGCCCAGGTGACATTGTCATTGTCATCAATCTCCCAGCCAAATTTAGTCGCGATCAGGTATTGGCCGCGATGTCCTGCGATGGCTTTTGCAATCAGCCTTTCATTTTCAAAAGGCCCGTAAAGGTCTGCTGTATCGAGAAAATTGCCCCCCAATTCCAGCGATCTGTGGATGGTTGCGATGGCTTCCTGTTCATCAGCTTTGCCATACATATGGCCTTCCTGAAATCCGGTCATGCCCATACAGCCTAAACCTATCTGCGGGACGATGAGTCCCTGATTTCCTAATTTTACTTTATTAATTTCCATAATGATGATTTGATAGCTCAAAGGTCGCCGGACCAGCGTGCAAACCCGTATGCAAAGCCCTGAACATTGTATGCAAATCCCGGTTATCCGGTCCAGTCGTGATCACCTGAGCAGATGCTGATCAGCAGAATATCAATTTTTCTGTCTATATTTCGTCTATGACCAGATATACCATAACTACGCTGATTGCTGCTTTCTCTATTTTCTGCCTGATGCTGGCATGTATCAATAGCAGGGAGGTCACACATGACTCCATCACTGTTAAAGCCCCTTTTGAGATGCCCGCGGTACAGGTGCCTAATTTCAGCAAATGCGATTCATTTGTAGTTACTTCTTTTGGTGCAAAAAAAGGAGACCAGCGGCGGACTACCAGTGCCATTGCCCAGGCGATCAGAAAAGCAAATGCAAGCGGCGGGGGTGTAGTGGTCATCCCTCCCGGAGAATGGCTTACCGGAAAGATCCATCTCAGGAGCAATGTCAATCTCTACCTTGCAAAAGGCGCCGTGCTGTTGTTCTCGGGCAACCCTGCCGACTACCTTCCTGCTGTGGTTTCTACCTGGGAAGGAATGGAATGCATGAACTATTCTCCACTTATATATGCCTATCAGTGCAAAAACGTTTCCCTGTCAGGCAAGGGAGAAATCAAAGCAAAAATGGAAGTCTGGCAGCAATGGTTTGCCCGCCCCAAACCGCATATGGAAAGTATCAAGCGCCTGTATAACCTGGCCTGGAACAGGACACCTTTAAAGGACAGGCAGATGGTCAATGACACCGCTCATCTCCGCCCCCAGTTTATCCAGTTTAACCGCTGTGAAAACGTGGTAATTGAAGGCATTACGATCACCAACAGTCCCTTTTGGACCATACACCCCTACCTGTGTAAAAATGTACTGATCAGAGATGTAAAAGTGTACGCTCATGGCCATAACAATGATGGCGTTGATCCCGAAATGAGCCAGAATGTGCTGATTGAGAATTGTATGTTTGATCAGGGCGACGATGCCATCGCGATCAAATCAGGCAGGAACCCCGAAGGCTGGATTTCAAAAACACCCTCAAAAAATGTGGTGATCCGCAATTGCATTGTCAAAAACGGACATCAGCTGGTGGCTATCGGATCGGAGCTGTCCGGAGGTATAGAAAATGTCTTTGTTGATCACTGCGAAGTGCTGCAGGGCGCAAAGCTGGACCACCTGATCTTCATCAAGACCAATGAAAGAATGGGTGGTTATGTAAAAAATATTTATGCCAGTAATATCAGATCAGGAAAGATTGACCTGGGCATTCTGGGCATTGAGACTGATGTCCTGTATCAGTGGAAGACACTGGTGCCTACCTATGAGAAAAGGCTCACGCCTATCCAGAACGTATTTCTTGAAAACATCAGCGCAGCGGATGTGAAATTTGTATCGAGGATACTCGGGCAAAAAGAACTGCCGGTGAAAAACATCAGGCTCAAAAATGTGAGTGCGAGCAGTGTTGCAGGAGAGAAATATATTCAGGAAAACCTGCAGGAATTTAAAGTCGATTAAGGGAAGATTTGTTTTTTCTGCATTGATCAGAGCAATATTTTACCTCGTCCCATACTTTCTCCCATTTTTTGCGCCAGCTAAACGGTCTGTCGCAAACGATGCAGGTTTTTTGGGGCAGGTTTTGCTTTTTAGGTTTTCTGGGTATCGTCATCTTTCCAATTTATTAAAAAGATGCTGATTTTTCTCCTCATTTGAATAAAGGTTCCCTTTATTTTCGTAAAATCACGATATTTAGCAATAAATACACAGCTGTATCCCCAACAATTCACTAACTGTCAACACCTTGCTGAACGGCCTGGTAGTTGCCATATTTTAAGAATTTGGTTATGAGCGTTATCTTAAATTTCAATATGCATTACACCTTACTCCAATATCTTCTTCTGCTTTCTGCAGCATTTCTGCTCATCCTGCTTGCCCGTCGTATTAAAATTGCATATCCCATATTACTGGTGCTGGCCGGTTTGCTCATCAGTGTTATTCCGGGCATGCCGGTGATCAATATAGAACCAGACCTGATATTCCTGATATTCCTGCCACCGCTGCTTTATGAAGCCGCATGGTACACCTCATGGAATGAGTTCTGGAAATGGAAAAGGCCAATTTCAATGCTGGCATTTGGCCTGGTATTTTTCACCTCTACGGTAGTGGCTTATATGGCATCCAGTTTTATCCCCGGCTTTACGCTCGCCACAGGATTTCTCCTTGGCGGCATTATCTCCCCGCCAGATGCGATAGCCGCAACTGCAGTGCTCAAAAATATTCGAGTGCCAAAACGTATCATCACTATTCTCGAAGGAGAAAGCCTGGTGAATGATGCATCCAGTTTGACTGTATTCCGGTTTGCCCTGGCAGCAGTTGCCGCAACGGGCAGTTTTTCTTTACAGGAGGCTTCTGTCAGCTTTGTAACCATGACGGTGATGGGTATTGTAGTAGGACTGGCCGTGGCCCATCTCGTGTACGTGATCCATCGGTTCCTGCCCACTACGGCAAGCATAGATTCTGCTTTTACCATCATATCGCCCTACCTGATGTACCTTGCTGCCGAAGAGTTTCATTTTTCAGGGGTGATGGCAGTGGTTAGTGGCGGGCTATTCCTGTCCTACCGCTCACATGAGATCTTTGCAGACGGACAGAGCAGGCTGCAGACCATCAATGTATGGTCTACGCTCTCCATCATCCTCAACGGACTGGTATTTGTGATGATCGGACTGGAACTGCCTACCATTGTGGCGGGCCTCGAAGGGTATTCCCTGGCAGAAGCCTGCAAATACGGCTTGCTGGTAAGTGCCCTGGTGATCCTGATCAGGATGATCTGGATCTATCCCGGAACATTTATCCCCCGTTGGTTATTCAAAAATATAAGGAACACCGAAGCCCCTCCCGGCTGGAAAGGTTCCTTTATTATCGGCTGGGCCGGTATGCGCGGCGTAGTCTCTCTTGCCGCAGCCCTGTCCCTCCCGCTCACGTTGAACAACGGGCAGCCGCTACCGGAAAGGAACCTCATTATTTTCATCACCTTCGTAGTAATTTTGGTGACGCTGGTTTTTCAGGGACTGACTTTACCGCTGATCATCAGGATGCTCAACATCCAGGAAATCGATCCGATGAAACCGGAAGAACAGCAGGAAGCAGAAATACGCCTCCGCCTCACGCAGGTAGCGCTCAAGCAACTGGAAGATAAACATGAGGCAGACCTGGAACAGAGCGCATTATTGCTTGGTGTAAAAGTTGAGCTGGAAAACCATCTGAAACATAACCACCTGAAACTTGACTGCATGGAATGCGCCGAGAAAGATCAGAAAGACCTGCATGTGTACAAACGTGTACTTAAAGATATTTACCGCGTGCAGCGCTCAGAACTGTATCATTTGCGCAGGGGAAAAACGTATTCAGATGAAGCGATTCGGAGTGAAGAGATGCAGGTGGATATCGCCGAACTGAGGATTACAGGCAAGCAGTAAAACAACTGCCTGCCCGGTATGGGCATCCTTTACTGGTTTGCTTTTACCTGATCAAGCAGGTAACGTGCGGTCTTCAGCACCTTGTCCAGATTGCCCTGGCTACTGGTCACTTTAGAGATCATAATCCCACCTTCAATCAAAGCAATAAGGGAAAGTGCAAACTGAGCAGGATCAAAGGTCTTTTTAAACTCGCCGCTGTCTATCCCCGCGATATACAGGTCCTGCACTGTTCTCTTCCACTTATTTACCGCCTTGGCAGCACGGTCTTTGAGCAAAGTGTTCGTATCATCTGCTTCTACCGCCGTGTTAAGGATGGGGCAGCCTCCTTCTGGAAAGCCATTGCGGGTGTAATGGTCGTAAGCAGTTGAATAAGCCATCAGTTTATCATAGTAAGATCCGGCCTGTTCTACTTTCTCCTGTATCAGCTGGACTACTCTTTTATGGTTATAATCAAAGACAGCAAGGGCAACCTCTTCTTTGTTGGCGAAATTACCATAGATACTTCCCTTGGTCAGCCCTGTAGCTTCTGTCAGATCAGACATGGAGGTTCCTGCATAACCCTTTATATTGAAGATGGATGAAGAAGTTTCTATGATGCGCTGCCGGGTACGGTCGGATTTTGGTGTCTTTTTTTCCATAAAACAAATATACCAAAAGGTATTTAACCCTCCTACAAAACGATGATATTAACAGTAGTGGCAGCACAGCTGTGTTATCTTCTTTCATCAAACACCTGAAATTCTGCAATCGATGCCTGCTGAATGGATTTGAGTATCCTGATCCTCGCTTTATTTGTCCACACCCTTTCAAAACGATGAATCTTTATGCGCTCGCGGTTACTGCCTTCAAAAATGATTTTCCACGCGGTACCGTCCCAGTATTCCAGCACATAATCAGTGATATTGCTTCCGGCCTCCGCGATCACTACGGTATTGATCGCCTTTTCTCTTCTCAAATCTATCTCGGCCCATGGCATATGAACTTCCTTATTGGATATCCAGGATGTGCTGTAGTTATCATCGTTAGCAAAATCCACAATATTCATATCATCGCTCCAGCTGGATTTCGCCGGCATATTGATGGCCAGATTGCTCGAGATCACTGGTAGCGCAAGGGCTGGCAATGTGGCTGTTGGCCCCTCATTTTTCCAGATATGCCCAATTGCTTTTAATGATGCGATGGCATTGGCATCAATCAGGCCATCCCTGTTTGGTGCAACATTCAGGATAAAATTGCAACTTACATTATTTAAGGGCCTGATCAGGCTGTCTACAATTTCATTGACCTTTCTCACCGGAACTTTTGGAAAATCAGTTTTCCAAAACCAGCTGGTATTGATCGGCAAACAGGCTAAAGAAGGCATCAGCTTGTTTTTCTTGTTCATCCTTTGTCCTGCGCCCATTTCATATGTTTTGATGTCAGTATAATATAATCCCTCTCCCGGATATTTGGCCCCGTTCAGGTCCATCACCAGACAATCCGGCTGCAGGCTTTTAACCAGCGTGTAGATATCTTCAAAAGGTACATCATCATAAGATATCCTTGACCATGGAGCGTCCCATCCGTCAATGATCAGCGCCTCAATTTTCCCGTATTTAGTCAGCAGTTCTGTAATCTGCTGTTTGATCATCTCAATATGTTCAGGAGTAATCTGATGAGGCCGTAGCTGGTGATGCGTATCCAGTATCGAATAGTACAACATGACCTTTAGTCCCCTCGCACGGAAGGCCTCTGTAAAGGCTTTTACCACATCCTTTCCGTAAGGGCTTTTCATTACGTTATAATCCGTGCTCTTCGTATCCCAGATACAAAATCCACTGTGGTGCTTTGTGGTGAGGCATCCATAGCTCATATTTGCTGATTTCGCTGCATCAGCCCATTGGCCCGCATCCAGTTTTTTAGGATTGAACAGCTGTGGCGAAGCATCCGGATCTGGCCAGTCTGCATTGGTATACGTAGGAATATTGTAGTGGATAAACATTCCGAAACGCAGGTCCACAAATTTTTGCTGAAGCTGATTGAGATGGGCTGATTCAGGGGCATTCTTAAGCTGTGCAGAGAGGCAACGCGGAAGGATCACCAGCAGGATAATGGTAAGTACCGGTAAATTTTTCATTCTCATAATTTTCTGGGCTAATTTGGCTGACCACCTAATATCAACAAATATACCAGCAAATAAAAAACTAGCTATCAATAGCTTATACGAAACCACCATCAAAATGTCTTACTGAATATCGTTAATTCACGGAAAGGCAGAAAAATTTCGATGGCTTCAGGTAAGAGTAATGATCTGCCCCAGACATTTAATAACACACCTATATATGTTACTGTAAGTAAATATTTTGAGTTAATTAGCAATATAATGCAATTTGCATCAATTAACTGTTGCCTATAAATATGTTTGCAGGAATATCCAAAAAATACCGGGCTATCCTTGTTAAAGAGCATCGGCCGCTGATCAGGGCCCGCATCAGGCTTTTAACTTTTGTGGTGATGGGTTTTATCATCCAGCGATTGGGTATAGTGATATTTCTGAATGTACACCCCTATTTTACAGGGCGCAGCACAATTGTTCTGTGCATTTTACTACTCGACCTCCTGCTGATATTCACACGTGTTTCACGAAAGGTATTAACACATATCTTGCTGGTAAATGTTATTTTTCTTCTTTGGTCGGGTATCCTCGGCTTTGCACAAGGCCTCACGGTTGTGGGTATACAGTACCTCCTGATCATCATCTCCTTAAGTTATTATTTATTGGGCTCTGCCTGGGGATTGGCCTATTCTCTTGTCAACATACTGTCCATCATCATTCTGATATTGTTACCTGGATACACAGGTCTGAAAATCACTTATAATGATCAGCATCTAAATATCCATATCTTCAATTTTGTACTGATCAGCAACTTCCTGATTATTCTGTTTATTCATTATTATTTTTTCAACGCCTTTAAAAGAACAGGGCAAAATGAGCAGCAGCACAAGGCAAATCTGAAAAAGGCACTTCGGCGTTCTCAATCTATCTCAACTGCAAAAACCAATTTCCTATCCAGGATGTCTCACGAATTGCGCACCCCTCTGAACGCCGTTGTGGCCATGGCAAATATCCTGCAGGAGTCTGATGAAAAAGTCAATGAAAAGGAAAACCTGGAGGTCTTGCTGTTTTCAGCAAATAACCTGATGTTCATCATCAATGAAATTCTCGATTTTGATAAGATTGATTCCGGAAAGATTATCCTGCAAAAGCGGCCATTGCGCCTCGACAATTTTCTAAATAAGATTGGACATGCTTTCAGCACCCAGGCAGCGGTAAAAGGGCTGAAATTTACACAGCACATTGACAAGTCACTGGATAGGTTGCAGATCAATGCCGATCATGACAGGCTATCCCAGATTTTTTTCAACGTGGTTGCCAACGCTATAAAATTTTCTGCAGCAGGCACAGTCAGCCTCAACGCAGAGCTATTGTCTCAGGATTCCACAAAGATTGCCCTGTTATTTACGATCAAAGATACCGGCATCAGCATTTCTGCAGACCAGCAGATGGACATCCTTGACCCTTATGGCCAGAAGAATTCTGCGACAGACCAGCAACATTATGGCACTGGCCTCGGACTCACCATTGCCAACAAATTACTGATGTTAAATGGGAGCCACCTCCGCATTCACAGTGTTGAAGGGGAAGGCAACACCTTAACCTTTCAGATGAAGTTTAACCTCATAAAGGATCATCAGGGTGATCAAATCGTTTCTCCGGCCAGGGCTGTAAATCATCTGGAATCACTACGCATTCTGATTGCAGAAGATAATCCCGTTAACGTTTTCGTACTAAAAAAAATGCTCAGCCAGTGGAACATTGTTCCTCAAGTGACCGAAAATGGTAAAGAAGCAATTGAAGCTCTCATCACATCAGATTTTGATATTATCCTTATGGATATCAATATGCCTGTAATGGATGGCTTTGAAGCATCAAGAAAAATCAGGGAATTACCGGATCAAAAGAAAGCACAGGTTCACATTATCGCCGTAACTGCTTCAACCGATGTGGATATAGATACCCATCCGGACAAACAGTATATCAACGACTGCATTCTGAAACCATTTCCGCCAAAACTGCTCCTGGAAAAGCTTGACCTGTTTATTTCGAGGAGCTGAGCTTTTACCTGTCTTTCTTCAAAAAACTGATGATTCCTTTCCTGTATATGTCCTGGTCATCATACACGCTGACATGACTGCCTGTTGGGCAGTACAGGAACTCGCCATTTTTTACCTGAGCACTCATCCATCGCATGTATTCAGGGTCCATCGTATCATATTTTGCGCCAATGAACAGTGAAGGCACATCAATCTCTTTCAGCTGGTCACTGATTTCCCAGGCTTCCATTTTTCCGTGTATGGCAAATTCACTTGGTCCCTGCATCAGGCTGGCAAGTTTGCGGTTAGAATGGTACATCGGCTCAGGCCACTGTTCTGACGGCACACGGCATATAAATTTATTGTAATAGCTGGGAAACATTAATTCTGAGTATCTTGGATTGCCGACATCACCTGCAGCTTCCAATGCCAGGGCCTCTTTTAATACTGCAGGATCTACCTGCTTTGTGATGACAGCATCCAGATAGCTCTGATAGGCTTTGGCGCTGCTGAGCGCATTGGAAATGATCAGGCCCTTCAGGTTCTTCTGATATTTAAGTGCATATTGCATGGCCAGCACTCCGCCCCATGATTGCCCGTAAAGATAAAAATCAGAGCTGTTCAGGTCCAACGCCTTCCTTACCTGCTCCACCTCCTCCACATAACGGTCGATATCCCATAAAGATTCGTCTGTAACCGGCTCGCTATAGGCCGATCCCAACTGATCGTAGTCAATAAATTCGATATTCTCCTTCGGAAAGAAATCTTCAAAACATTCTACATATTCATGTGTCGTTCCCGGCCCGCCGTGAAGCAGCAAGACCTTTATCTTTTCATTTGAGCCTATAGTTTTAGTCCATGCTTTAAACGTCCCCGCCGGCGTTTGTATCGGGATCATTTTTATCCCTCCCGTTTTTACAGCGGTCTGGGCTAAAGCCGCTGAAGAGTAAAGCGCCATCAAAAATGAGGTAATGCATGGAAGTACAGATTTTATGTTCATATCGATAATTTTAAGCGGACTCACGAAATTGCTGTTTCGCATCATTAAAAAAAATCCCCGATAGTGTTGGTTTTTAATGCTCCATACTAAGTTGCGCAGCAAAATCACCAGTGAGCCAAATAAAATGACTTATATTGGGCCTGTTTTAGAATGAATGATCCTATACATATTACGATGAATAACCTGCTCTACTCCTGTTCTGCACAGAAGCAGCATGGTAATGAGCAATTTATCGGAGAGCACACCCTGGTTTTTATTATTGCAGGCGAAACCCGCTTACAGACCCAGCAGGGGCCACAGATTTTAAATGCAGGGAGCATGCACCTGCTGCGCCGCAACCAGCTGATTAAGTCGGTTAATATTCCGCCACAAGACGGCGAATTTCAATCCGTCAATATTATACTGGACCAGGCCTTTCTGCAGCAGTATAGTGTAAAGGCGCAGATCTCAAACGTGGAAAGGTACACGGATGATCCTGTGCTTTTACTGCCATCAGATGAGCTGCTAACAGGATATTTTGAATCCATCCTTCCCTATTTTAAGCTCAACAAACCACTGATACCTGCCATCGCTAATTTAAAAACACAGGAAGCTTTGGAGCTTTTACTGAATTTAGACCCTCAGCTTGCAAAGTTTCTGTTCGACTTCACAGCACCTTCCAAAATAGACCTGGAAGCATTTATGAACCAGAACTTTACCTATAATGTGCATTCAGTTCAGTTTGCGCGGCTAACAGGCCGCAGCCTGGCTACTTTCAAAAGGGATTTCGAAAAAACATTTAAGGCGCCACCGGGTCAGTGGCTGCTCAGCAAACGCTTAAAGGAAGCGCATTACCTGATCAAAGAAAAACGACAGAAGCCTTCTGATGTCTATATAATTGTGGGTTTCGAAAACCTCTCCCATTTCTCCTTTGCCTTTAAGAATGCATTTGGCAAAGCACCTTCCAGATTGTAGCTGCACTTTGTACTAATGTTAATATTTATTGATATTTGCCTAATATTTATTGTTTATCAATAAATTTATATTGTTATTTGTACTGTTGTAGGATTAACAACTCGCAGGATGAAAACAAAAAGTAAATTAGAAAACAGCATTAAGCTCATGGAGATCAGCTCCTGGATTGTCTTTATTGGCATGTGCATTAAAACAGGCACCTTGCTCATCGCATTTTTAATCAGCCTCTTCAAGAGCAAGACCGCAGCGCACAACCTTTATATGGGGCTCGACCTGTATGACCTGAAGTCTTACAGCATGGGGCATTATATCACCCTGGTCTTATTGATCATTGTAAGCGCCGCTCTCAAAGCCTTTATATTTTACCTGGTTGTCAGGATGTTCACAAAAATTAACTTTGATCAGCCTTTCAATGAAACCATGGCCATGCTGATCAAAAAAATCAGTCTTACGGCCTTAACCACCGCAGTGCTGAATTTTTTCGCTGATAAATACGCCGGCTGGCTGTCAGAAAAGGCAGGAGTGCTTAACGCTGTATCGCCTTTCAATGGTAACGCGGCCGACTTATTTTTCCTGTCAGGGATTGTCTTCGTGATATCCGTTGTTTTTCAGCGCGGAGTAGAATTACAGGCCGAAAACGATTTGACCGTCTAACCTATGGCAATTATAGTCAACCTGGATGTGATGATGGCCAAAAGGAAAATGTCACTCAATGAGCTTTCGCAAAAAGTTGACCTTAGCCTTGCCAACCTTTCTATCCTGAAAACCGGGAAGGCCAAAGCGATAAGGTTCAGTACACTGATGGCTTTATGCGAAGCACTGGAATGTCAGCCAGGAGATCTGCTGGAATTCAGGGCTGATGAAAAATCCGCTTCCTGATGTACCGCGGTCTCCTAAAAACTGCGACCCTGATACTATCTGGCGCAGCACTGCCCTGTCTTCTATTTATTTGCCCACACCCGGTCAAAACAATGAATCTTTATCCGGTCGCGGTTTCTGCCTTCGAAAATGCTTTTCCATGTAGTACCCTTCCAGTATTCCAGCACATCATCAGAGATATTGCTGACGGCCCCGGTGATGACCATGGTATTGATCGCCTATGCCCTTTTGAGATTTATAGCCAGCGATGGCAGATCAGTCCAGCACAAATAGTTCTTACTCTATATCTTTAATTCACGTCAATCGTCAGAAGATTCAGAGCGTATCCTTCAAAACTTTAGAATTACAGGACTGTCCTAAAGGTTAAATTGATCCGGGCATGCATTGGTCTTGAAGATTTAGCAATCCGGTGTTCCCAGTTCTGTTGCAAATCTCCCTTCATGATCATCAATGCACCATCTTCCAGCTTAATGGAATATTTGTCACTATGGTCACTTTTAAGACGGATATCAAAACTTCTGACCTGACCAAAACTCACCGAAGCAATTACAGGATACTTCCCAAGTGCCTTTTCATTATCACTGTGCCATGCTACCGAATCATTGCCATCCCTGTAATAATTTAGCAGTACACTATTGAATTTTACCTTCGCGATCTTTTCAACTTTTGCTTTGATGGCCATCAACTCTGGCGTCCATTTATTTGGTGCAGAACGCCTGAGCGAGGTATAATCATAGGTCTCTTCATCTGCATACCAGGCAGATAGTCTGGGCGTCGTCACTTCTTTATCATACATCCTGACTACTTTTTGCTGCCATGGTGATTGCAGGCTAAATTTATGCAGCAGCAATTCACATTCCTTATTGCTGAACAAGCCGGGATGGTATTCCAGCAATTGAACCGGCAAACCAGGTGTTTGACCTGCTTCAGGGAAAAAACTTAATTGTTCCATTTTCTTCTAACTATTCTGATGTGGTAATGGAGGAAGATTAACAAATGTAACTAAAAAAGATAGTATTCATATCAAATAATACTAATAAAATTAGTGCCTATGATTTGATTGATTTCGTAAAAGGTTGTAACGGTTGTCCTTTCGATTTCCTGAACAGCCATAAAGGCTGCGCTGCTGAATTTGACTTTTCCCGCACACAATCCATACAGCTGATGATTATCTTTACCAGGGCTATTCATTGTTTTTAATCATCAATGGCTCCAGCTGAAATTTTACAAACTAAAAAAATACAGATGAAAAAAATAGGATTCTTATCCTTCGGGCACTGGTCTGATCATCCGGCATATCAAACGCGTACAGCCGGTGATACACTGTTGCAGTCAATCGATCTGGCTGTTGCTGCAGAAGAAATTGGCGTAGATGGTGCATATTTCAGAGTGCACCATTTTGCTGCTCAGCTGGCTTCTCCTTTCCCGCTGCTGTCAGCTATTGGTGCCAAAACCAGTACAATCGAGATTGGCACCGGTGTAATTGATATGCGTTACGAAAATCCATTGTACATGGTGGAAGATGCCGGAGCTGCCGACCTGATCTCAGGTGGACGCTTACAATTGGGACTGAGCCGGGGATCACCGGAACAAGTGATAGAGGGCTGGCGTAATTTCGGATACAAACCAGCCGAAGGGGAGACAGACGCAGATATGGGACGTCAGAAAGCACTGGAATTTTTGGACAAACTGAAAGGCGAAGGTTTTGCGGAGCCTAACCCATACCCTATGTTTCCAAACCCGCCGGGCTTATTGCGTCTAGAACCGTATGCAGAAGGCTTGCGCGAAAGAATCTGGTGGGGCGCCGCGTCTAATGCTACCGCTGTTTGGGCGGCCGAAAACGGTATGCACCTGCAAAGCTCAACCTTGAAATTTGACGAAAGCGGAAAGCCTTTCCACATCCAGCAGGCTGAGCAAATCAGGTTGTACAAAGAAGCATGGAAGAAAGCAGGACATGATCGCGAGCCAAGGGTTTCAGTAAGCCGTTCAATTTTTGCGATTGTAAATGATCAGGACAGGACCTACTTCGGATCGGATACAGGTAAATCTGACAAGTTTGGCTATATCGAAAGTGACAAGCGTGCGATCTTTGGAAAAAGCTATGCCGCAGAACCTGATCAGCTGATCAAACAGCTTGCCCATGACGAAGCCATTCAGGAAGCAGATACGCTGCTTTTAACAATACCCAATACATTGGGTGTTGATTACAACGTTCACGTCCTTTCTTCGATTTTGGAACATGTAGCACCCGGATTAGGCTGGCGGTAAGACAGATAACTCTTTATTTTCAGCTATTTAATAGGATAAAAACCAGGCTTCATTCGCCTGGTTTTTATTTTAGATTAACACTCACACATACAGGGCTGTCATTCCTTGTTCATCCTCACAATCCTGGGATAAAACTTTCCCTGGATATCCACCAGATCCTTCTGGGCTCCAATCACATGTTCAATATCCTTGTAGGCCAGCGGGTTTTCTTCAACCGTTCCGCCAATCAGGGAAACCCCTGCACTACCCAGCAGCTTCTTCATCGCTGAAACGGTCATGCTATCCTTTGCCTTCTGCCGGCTCATTGCACGCCCGGCACCATGTGATGCCGAATAGAGCGCATCAGCCACACCCCTGCCAGACACCAGATAAGCCGGAGTGGTCATACTGCCGGGAATGATTCCCAGTTCCCCTTTATGGGCTGGCGTAGCACCCTTACGGTGGATAATGACTTCCCGCCCATCTGCCAGCTGGTCTTTCCAGGCAAAATTATGGTGATTTTCCACTACGTGTAACGCTTTTAAACCTAAAGCCTTTAACAGGTTGGCATGGATACGCTCATGACAAGCCTTGGCATAATCTCCGGCTAAAGTCATTGTTACCCAGTATTCCTGTCCGGCTTCGCTGTTCATATCCAGCCAGGCCAGTTGCTGCGCCTGCCTGGGCAGTTTACAGGTGTTCATCGCGATCTGCGTATAATGTCTGGCTATTGCAGATCCCAGTCCCCTGCTGCCGGAGTGCGATAACAATGCCGTATACTTCTTCGCGGGTAATCCCAGTGTGTTATCCCCTAAAAGCTCAATCTCACCAAACTCTACAAAGTGGTTGCCATTGCCGGAAGTTCCTAACTGTCTTACCGCTTTACCACGTAGTGGTTTTAAAAATGGAATCTCATTAAAGACAGGACTATCCAATATTTCATGCTCCTGCCTGCTCTCCAGTCCACCTTCCATACCAAAATGCGTATGATTTCTCAGCGCCTGTTTGATCTGGTATTCAAAGCGTTTCAGGAAACTATCACTTTCATCAATAATAGAAAGCGCCATCCGGCAACCGATATCCATACCTACAGCATAAGGAATGACCGCTTGATCTGTAGCCAAAACACCGCCAATGGGCAGTCCAAATCCCATATGTGCATCGGGCATCAGTGCACCCTGTACACTTACTGGCAGGAGGTTTGCCAACTCCATTTGTTTTTTTGCCGATGATCCGATATGCTTTCCGCCGTAAGTTTTGCAGAATACAGCTTGGTCCCGCAGATCAAATGCCCTGAAAGCCCGTTCGGCACTTTTTCCTATCAGCTTTTCAGCAATTTTGCCTGTCAGTTCATCCTCCAGGAATGCTTCAGGATTGTTCTTAATTTTCAGCAACAGATCAAGCAGTTGCTCTTTATTGTGGTGTTTAAAATTTTTCGAGGTGATGCCAATGACCAGGCTTCGCAGCTGATCGTTATGGTAACCTATAGTACTTAAATCTTTTGTTCTTAATATTCCCATGTGGGTTACGTTTCTAAATCCAGGTAGGCTTCTATTGAATTGTACCCGGATATGTTTTTAATTTTGTTAATGTATTTAGCGCGCTCGTACTGCGATTTTGTCCAGCTATAGTTTTTCCCATTCGTCAGTAAGCTGATGCGTGGCCAGAGGTAGAAATTATCAATATGATTTTTGATATATCCCAGCTCAGTTTCAATTTCCACATCCATCAGTTTGACATGTGTAACCATGTGCGGCGCAACTTTCAACTGATATCGCCAGGCTTCTGTACATACATATTTCACAGTGGTAGCCCAGGTCTTAGCATCGAAAGTCTCTATACGTTCAAAGCAAGCCTTTTCTTCATCGGTTAGCTTTACTTTATTAGCCAGCCAGCTGCAGATAGGAAAATCTCTCAGTTCCTGTTGTCTCTCTTTGTACACATAGCGTTGTTTTCGCCACTTCTTCTTTTTGAATGATCTGTCGCGTGAATATTCAACCGTATTGATCTTCTCCAGCAAAACTTCATAAAATATTGCCATAGGATGCTGCTTTGTATCATCCCGAAGAACAAAAAACCGTTTCCATCCACGCTGATATGGAGATTCCAGTGGTACCAATGGCAAAAGTCTTTTTTGCTGTAAAAGCTCATTGTGCCGCCTGTCAAGTTTCAACAACTGTTTATCACGATCCCTGATCACGAGCCGCCTTTTTCGCCGTTCCGATTTTATACGGTACGGGTAGTCATGTGTGTTCATCACATGTTCATTTAATTTTTCCTGAATTTGATTGTCATCTCAATTCGTCCTTGAATAAGGATATACCCTTCTGTTGATCGCTCAGGATAACACCATTGAATTTGCGGCAGGCAAAATAATGCACAGGCTGCAGATGCAACTGTTTAATTATTCAGTAAAATACAGGAGTTTGCCTGCCTAATCAGGCAATGAGCGAAAGGGGCGATATGTAGAAATATGCTGTCATGATTCCCTGGTATTGAGTATAATAGATAAGGAATTGGGACAAAGATAGAAAAGATTATTGATATACGACAGAATCGGCTTACATATCCACAAAATCGGCGATATGTCCCTACACTTCAACCCCGAAATTTGCAACCATCATTTAATGGATATGGAAAACGGAATCAAAGACAAAGTTGTGGCAATCACAGGGGCAAGCAGTGGAATAGGCCGGGCAATTGCCCTGAACCTGGCCGCTGCAGGAGCCAAGGTAGTTCTCGGTGCGCGGAGAACAGAGCGTTTGGAAGAATTGAGTAATGAGATATCTCAACATGACGGAAAATCCGTCTACCTGCAAACAGATGTTACGCAGCGACAGGACTTAACTAAGTTAGCCGCACTGGCAGTAGAACGATTTGGCCGCCTGGATGTGATCGTAAACAATGCAGGCATAAGTCAGCTTTATAAAATGGAAGAGATTGACATGGAGGGTTGGGAACAGATGATAGAGGTGAACCTTAAAGGCACCCTTTACGGTATTGCCGCAGCACTTCCCATAT
>Ga0163161_10000339_pt1 | contig 39898 bp, 35 predicted proteins | sample S45metaG_FD_129847 | JGI IMG/M metagenome (GOLD analysis project Ga0163161, IMG submission 129847) | Switchgrass rhizosphere microbial communities from Kellogg Biological Station, Michigan, USA - S4-5 metaG | ecosystem: Host-associated > Plants > Roots > Rhizosphere > Soil | place: USA... | reverse complement strand
GTACAAATCCCCTGCTGCAAAGCAGCTTACTTTCCAAATTCATCCTCAACGCTTTCGGAAAGGTCATACATCAACCACTGTTTATCTGTCACCGCAGCAGATTTCGTTTGGAGTAAACGGATAAAATCTTTTACCCCTACCGGCTCATTGCCATTCCCATGAATAAGTACAATGCTCCCGGCAGCCGCCTGCTGTCCTTTAGCCAGCCAGGCGTCACTCCCAACCGGGATGATCCCATAAGCAAGTACTTTGTCTGCAATGCGCTGGTCAGAAACCAATCCCGGAAAACGAAAAAATACTGAAGGCGTTAACCCATGCTGCAGCATTGCCAGCTCTGTCCCCAGGATTTCGAAGTTCATATCCGTACCCGGTTCAAGCAGGAAGTTGGTTTTCAATGGTGCCGTTAAACTAAAGTGATGGTTGTAGGAATGATTTACCCAGGTAATCTCTATTTCCTTTTGCGCAACCAGGCCCTTCAACCAGTTGAGATCATCGGTATGCGTCAGCATCCATCGCCCGGTAACCGACAATGCAACAGGGACCGGCTGTTCTATCTTTTTAAATTCTGCTATCAGCGAAGTAAAGATGATCCTGTCCAGCGGCTTATGTGAAGGACAGAGGTCAATTGTTAGCGTAATACCGTTCTCCTTTGGAAATCCGTGCGTGATTCCTGCATCCTGCAGGGAAATGGCGGAAGCGGCAGCGGCAGACAAAGCTTTAAAATATGGTGTTTGCTTAAAATGCGATTGCACCGATGGCCAATCCATTGGGATAACTTTCCCTTCAGAAGCTGGTGTCACCTGAGTAGCCAACGTAGATGGGTTTACGGTAAGGAAACACTTTCGTCCTGCTTTCTCCATGGCCCGGAGCACCAGCAATTCCCTGCCACCCGAATTCATCAGCCCTGTATACACGGCATAACCCTTTATCACTTCCTGCGCAACTGTTACCGGGATGTTTAATATGCTGACAAAGCCAAAAAACACCATACAGAAAAATCTGTTTACAATAATATTATACCCGTTCATCATTATTGAATTATCTTTGTAGATGGCAAAACTATCAGTAAATATCAACAAAATAGCCACTCTGCGCAACAGCCGCGGAGGAAACAATCCAGACCTGGTAAAGGTAGCACTGGATTGTGAGCGCTTTGGAGCAGAAGGTATCACCGTACATCCAAGACCTGATGAACGGCACATCCGCTACCAGGACACATTTGACCTGAAAGCAGCAATCTCAACAGAATTTAATATAGAAGGCAATTGCAGGGAACAAAAATTTGTAGACCTCGTGCTGGCAAACAAGCCCGCACAGGTGACCCTGGTTCCTGATGCAGAGGGACAGATTACCTCCAACCATGGATGGGACACCATTAAACACCAGGATTACCTGAAAGAAATGGTCAGTATTTTTCAGCTTGCAGGCATCAGGGTATCCATCTTTATTGATCCGGTAAGGGATATGATCGAGGCCGCAAAAACAACAGGTACTGACCGGATTGAGCTGTACACAGAATCTTATGCGGCAAATTATGCGAAGGACCGTGTAACAGCAATTGCGCCCTATATCCAGGCGGCACATACGGCAAACAAACTGGGTTTAGGCATCAATGCCGGGCATGACCTGGACCTGCAGAACCTGAAATATTTTGCAGACAATATCCCGAATTTACTGGAAGTATCCATAGGCCACGCGCTCATCAGTGATGCCCTCTATCTGGGTTTGGAAAACACGGTTCAAATGTATCTGAGACAACTGAATGACTAGATGCTGTGTTACATTATGCATTAGAATAAAAACGGAAAATTTAGTACCTTCGCGCAACTTTTATTGTTATACTTCATGAGTTTAAATATCCATTACAAAGAAGACTTTAAAGACCGTCATATCGCTCCAAACCAGGAGGATACAGACGCAATGCTGAGCACACTTGGCTTAGATTCTGTAAACGAACTGATCGACCAGACGGTGCCGCAAAAAATCAGGCTGAAACGTCCGCTCGATTTACCTGCAGCAAAGTCTGAAAAAGAATACCTGGAAAGCCTGAAACAAACGGCTTCGCTGAATAAAGTTTTTAAATCTTATATCGGGCAGGGTTATTATGATACGACTACCCCGGGAGTGATCCTGAGGAACGTAATGGAAAACCCGGGATGGTATACACAGTACACGCCATATCAGGCAGAGATTGCACAGGGCCGTTTACAGGCACTGCTGAATTTTCAGACCATGGTGATCGACCTGACAGGTATGGAGATTGCAAATGCATCCCTGCTGGATGAAGGTACTGCTGCTGCAGAAGCCATGTTTATGCAATACAGCCTGCGTAAAAACCAGCAGGCAACTAAATTCTTTGTGTCTTCTTTACTGTTCCCGCAAACTATAGATATTTTAAAGACCCGTGCCAATCCTTTTGGGATTGAGCTGGTTATCGGAGATCACCAATCATTTGAAGTTACAGAAGAGTTTTTTGGCGCCATTGTTCAGTACCCTGCCGGAAACGGTGAAGTATTTAACTACACAGCTTTTGCAGAACAAACTCATGCAAAAAATGTGAAGCTGACTGTTGTGGCCGACTTATTAAGCCTTACCTTATTGACGCCTCCGGGAGAATGGGGCGCGGATATCGTAGTAGGTACTACTCAACGTTTTGGTGTGCCAATGGGCTTTGGAGGTCCTCATGCTGCATTTTTTGCCACAAAAGAAGAATATAAACGCTCAATTCCCGGAAGGATCATTGGCGTAACCATAGACAGTCATAACAATTATGCACTGAGAATGGCTTTACAGACCAGAGAACAGCACATCAGAAGAGATAAAGCGACTTCAAATATCTGTACTGCACAGGCTTTACTGGCGATTATGGCTGGTTTTTATGCCGTTTACCATGGGCCTCAGGGTCTGAAGTTAATCGCAGAAAGAACACATGGTTTAGCAGTTACGCTTGCCTCTTCTCTGCAAATCATAGGTTATGCTGTTCTTGCTGACGCTTATTTTGATACCATCCAGATTGAACTTGGCGAACTGAAAGATTCTATTCACAGAGAATGTGTGGACAACGAGATCAATCTGCACTATAAAGGATCAGTTGCCACTATCGCACTGGATGAAACCACCTCTGTAGAAGACATCAAATTACTGAACAAAATATTTTCGAAAGTAAAAGCTATTGCAGCTGACAGTGTTGAGCTGGCCTCAGAAAAAAACATACAAACGGTAATCCCTGCAGAACTGCAGCGTACGTCTGCATATCTGACACATCCGGTTTTTAACTCGCACCATTCAGAACATGAAATGCTGCGTTATATCAAATCACTGGAAGCAAAAGACCTTTCGTTGTGCCACTCGATGATCGCATTGGGTTCATGCACGATGAAATTAAACGCGACAACTGAAATGGTTCCCGTTACCTGGGCAGAATTTGGTAAAGTACACCCTTTCGCTCCTGCAGACCAGGTAGCAGGTTACTATACTGTTTTCAATGAACTGGATAAATGGCTAAGCGAAATCACAGGTTTTGCCGCGATGAGCTTACAGCCAAATGCTGGTGCACAGGGCGAATATGCAGGACTGATGGTGATCAGGGCTTATCATCAGGACCGTGGCGACCATCACCGCAATATCGCACTGATCCCTTCTTCGGCACACGGAACCAATCCGGCTTCTGCTGCAATGGCAGGAATGAAGATCGTGATCGTTAAATGTGACGATAACGGAAACATTGATGTGACTGATTTAAAAGCTAAAGCTGAGCAACATGCAGATAACCTTTCCTGCTTCATGGTTACTTATCCTTCTACACATGGTGTATTCGAGGAAAGCATCATAGAAATCTGCGAAGTAATCCATGCCAACGGCGGACAGGTTTATATGGACGGAGCAAACATGAATGCACAGGTAGGCTTAACAAGCCCTGCAAATATTGGTGCAGACGTTTGTCACCTCAACCTGCACAAAACTTTCTGTATCCCTCACGGTGGCGGCGGCCCGGGTATGGGCCCGATCGGCGTTGCAGCACACCTGGTAAAATATTTACCGGGACATGCAGTGGTGGATATCAATAACGAAAAATCTATCCATGCTGTTTCTTCTGCTCCATGGGGCTCGGCTTCTATCCTCATCATCTCACATGCATACATTGCAATGATGGGCGGTGAAGGCTTAAAACAGGCTACTGAGTATGCAATTTTAAATGCAAACTACATGAAAGCACGTTTAGAAGAGCACTATCCGGTATTGTACTCAGGAAGTAAAGGCCGCTGTGCACATGAGATGATCCTTGACTGCCGTGAGTTTAAAAACTTTGGTATCGAGGTCGTTGACATTGCAAAAAGGTTAATGGATTATGGTTTTCATGCTCCTACGGTATCTTTCCCTGTAGCAGGAACACTAATGGTTGAACCTACTGAAAGCGAACCTAAGCATGAACTTGACCGTTTCTGTGATGCCATGATTGCGATCAGAAATGAGATCAGCAGTGTTCAAAATGGTATACTGGATAAAACAGACAATCCATTGAAGAATGCTCCCCATACTGTGGCGACTGTTACCGGTGATGATTGGGACCATAGTTACAGCAGAAAAGTTGCAGCTTTCCCACTGGCATATGTTGCAGAACACAAATTCTGGCCATCTGTAGGCAGAGTAAATGATTCATTCGGAGACAGATCACTCGTTTGTGCCTGCCCGCCGATTGAAAGTTACATGGAAGCTGAAGCATAATATCAAATTATAGGCAAATAATAATTTGCATTCATACACAAAAAGGGGGTCATTATCACATAATGGTCCTCTTTTTGTTAAATAACTAAGTTGGACATATACTTTACAGTTCTATTTTATATCTTTATTTAAAATCCAAATCTTTATAAACTACTAATCTGATGAGCGATAAAATTAATCTACTGGTAATTGACGATGATGATATCAATATTTTTATCATTAAAAAAATTGTAGAAAAAACCGGATACGAAGCTCAGATGGTGGCAAAAACAAACGGACAGCTTGCGATAGACTATCTGAAAGAATTAAAAGACTCACAGCTTCCTTTCCCCCAATTGATCCTGATAGACATCAACATGCCGGTACTCAACGGATGGGAATTTCTTGAAGCTTATGAAAAATTAGGTATTCAAAACGATATTGATATGTATATGCTGTCGTCATCAGTGTATGAGAACGATATTGAGAAGGCAAAAACGTATAAAACAGTAAAAGGGTTTATTTCTAAACCCCTTTCGATTGAACGTCTGATCGAACTGTTCGAAGGTAAAAATATAGAACCTATACAATCTTAAACTGGCCTTCGTCAGTTAGCTCAACAAATCCCGTCGCTCTGGTTTTGCCATGATAGAAAAGGCAATTCCAGTGCTCAGATACAGCTCTTTTACCGAATTCCTCGCGCAGTTCCATCGCTTTACGGCCATCAAAGTCGTACTTAGCTATGAATTTCCTCAGCAGTTCTTCAGGCTCAGGTAATACATCTCCCCCAAAAAACACTTTATCTGTTCCGTCATCCATCAACCAGACATGATGGTTAGGCGTATGCGCACCGGTAAACTCATGAGTGATTCCCGGAAGAAATTCATCAGATTCATCTACAAATGCAAGCTGTGCATTGCGCTGAAGAAAATCAAAGATTTCCGTTCTGTAAGAAGAAGAAGTGCTGGTAAATGCAGTCTCCCACTCCCCGCGCTGAATCACATAAGTGGCATTGGGGAAACTCAGTTCCATCCCATTGTTCTCTTTGTGTACCATGCCCCCTGAATGGTCAAAATGTAAATGAGACATCAGCACATAATCCACATCTGCAGGATCAAATCCCGCTTTGCGGATATTTTCATGCAGGATCATTTCACCATCCTTGTTGCTATAGCCCAAACCTGTATCCAACACCAGCAGCAAATCATTGAATTTGACAAGAAATGGCTGTACATTGATAAATAATGATCCCGGCCTGTCTTTGGGATTATCTGTTTGAGGATCAAAAGGAATAAATTTTTTATCGGCAGCTACAGAATAGGAACCTTCGTGTAATGTGAAAACTTGCAATAGCGTAGGTATTAGTCAAAAGAATAATTAATGATATATTTACAATCTGTTGCAAAGATACACAAAAACCAAATGGAGAAAAGATGGGTGCAGGCGGTAAATGGCAATAAAGAAGCTACGGATTTGCTTGCACAAGAATTAAATATAGACAGAAGCCTGGCAGAGATCCTGGTGCAGCGGGGCATTACTACTTTTGAAGAAGCAAAAAATTTCTTCCGGCCGCAGCGCACACAATTGTATGATCCTTTTTTAATGAAGGATATGGACAAGGCCATCAGCAGGATAGACCATGCGATCGGCACAGCTGAAAAAATCCTGATTTATGGAGATTATGATGTAGACGGAACTACTTCCGTAGCACTGGCATTCAGTTTTTTCCGCCAGTTTAGCCCTCATTTGGAATACTATATTCCTGACAGGCACAAAGAGGGTTACGGCATATCGACCGCAGGTATTGATTATGCCAAATCAAAAGGCATAACACTGATCATCGCACTCGATTGCGGTATCAAATCCAATGATAAAATTGCTTATGCCAATAGTCTTGGTATAGATTTCATCATCTGTGACCACCATCTGCCCGGAGAAGAATTGCCCGCTGCGATTGCCATACTTGACCCTAAACGTGCAGATTGTCCTTACCCTTTTAAAGAACTCGCCGGCTGCGGGATCGGGTTTAAACTCGCACAGGCCTATTGTTATGCACACCAGCTGCCAGACAATATGTATGAGCAATACCTGGACCTGGTAATGGTGTCAATCGCTGCAGATATTGTCCCAATAGTAGATGAAAACCGGGCACTGGCCTATTTTGGACTGCTCAAATTAAATACAGCCCCCTGTACGGGCCTCAAGGCATTGATGGACAGTTGTGGCAAAAATAAGGATTTTACGATTACCGATGTTGTTTTTACACTTGCCCCAAGAATCAATGCCGCAGGGCGGATGGATCATGGTAACCAGGCGGTAAAAATGCTGCTCTGTACTGAAGATGACCTGGCTGCGGAACAAAGCCTCTTTATCAACATTCAGAATACAGACCGCAAAGTGTCTGACCAGCATATTACTGCTGAAGCACTGGCACTGATTGATGAATCTGAAGTGCTCATCGGCAAAAAGACCACGGTGGTATACAATGAAAACTGGAATAAAGGCGTTATTGGTATTGTTGCTTCACGTTTAACAGAAAAATATTACCGACCCACCATTGTGTTGACACATTCCAACGGCTTACTTACAGGATCGGCACGCTCTGTACCTGGGTATGATCTTTATGAAGCATTATTAGGCTGTGCAGATCTGCTGGAACAATTTGGCGGGCATAAGTTTGCTGCCGGTCTCACCATGAAAGAGGAAAATATTGAGGCTTTTTCAGAACGTTTTGAAGATATCGTTGGCGCTACCATTACAGAAGACCTGCTCTGCCCCGAAATCCTGATCGACAGCGAGATCAGTTTTTCACAAATAGACGGTAAATTCCAGCGCATTATTGCCCAGATGGCACCCTTCGGCCCATTGAATCCCGCACCAGTATTTGTCAGCCATGACGTTACCTTTGCAGGCAGGCCATATGTTGTTGGAACAAAACATTTAAAATTGAGCATTAAACAACAAAATTCAGCTATTTTTGAAGCCATCGGTTTTGGGCTTGCAGAATTTGAGAATCTTTTACAACCTAATGTGCCTTTTTCTGTTTGTTATACAGTTGAGGAAAATATCTGGAAAGAACAAAAGCGGTTACAGTTGAACATTAAAGCGATCAAAATTCATAATCAATACTATAAATGATATTAAGAGCTGATAATCTTATAAAGAAATACAAACAGCGGACCGTCGTGAACGATGTTTCGTTCAGCGTGAGCCAGGGTGAGATTGTAGGACTGCTGGGGCCTAACGGTGCCGGAAAGACCACCTCTTTTTATATGATTGTTGGTTTGATTAAACCCAATGAAGGATCAATTTTTCTGGGAGACGAAGATATTACCAAGGATGCCATGTACCGCAGGGCACAAAAAGGAATTGGTTATCTGGCCCAGGAAGCTTCGGTATTCCGGAAGCTTACAGTAGAAGACAATATCCTGTCCATACTGGAAATGACAGATATGCCAAGGGTAGAAAGAGAAGAAAAACTTGAAGAACTGATCGACGAGTTTAGTTTACATAAAGTACGCCGGAACAGAGGCGACCTGCTTTCGGGCGGAGAGCGCCGCAGAACAGAAATTGCAAGGGCGCTGGCTGCCAGCCCCAATTTTATTTTACTGGATGAGCCTTTTGCAGGGGTAGACCCTATTGCTGTAGAAGAGATCCAGACGATTGTTGCCAAGCTCAGGAATAAAAACATCGGGATTCTGATTACAGATCATAATGTGCAGGAAACGCTCTCTATTACAGACAGGGCTTACCTGCTGTTTGAAGGAAAGATCCTGGAGTCTGGCACACCAGAAGTGCTCGCGGCCAACGAGATGGTCAGGAAAGTCTATCTCGGCTCAAATTTTGTACTTCGAAGTAAAAACCTATAATTCTATACTCACCAGATATGGCAATTGTAAATTCTATTTTTACCTGGTATATGAAAAAGCGTGTCCATCAGATAGAGCTTTTCATGAAATACCCGGTAGATGTACAGGAAGAGTGGTTTCACAACCTCATTACCTGTGCAGAAAACACTGAATGGGGTAAAAAATATGATTACAGGTCCATAGAGACTTCCAAACAATTCAAAGAGCGCGTGCCTCTTCAGAATTACGACAGCATGAAGCCCTATATCGAGCGGATGCTGCAGGGAGAACAAAATATCCTATGGCCATCTGAGGTCAAATGGTTTGCAAAATCGTCAGGCACAACAAGTGACAGGAGTAAATTCATCCCGGTTTCACCGGAGGCCCTGGAAGAATGTCATTTCAAGGGGGGTAAAGATATGATCTCTATCTTCTGCAACAATAAACCAAACAACCAGATCCTTACAGGAAAGGCGCTGGTGCTTGGAGGGAGCCACCAGATCAACCAGCTAAATGAAGATACCTATTATGGTGATCTTTCTGCTGTACTGATAAAAAACCTGCCCATGTGGGCCGAATATTACCGTACTCCGGATATTTCTATTGCCCTGATGAATGATTACGAACAAAAGATGGAAAGAATGGCAGAAGCTACCATCAAAGAAAACGTGACCAATATCTCGGGAGTGCCCACCTGGACGATCGTCCTGGCTAAAAAAGTACTAGAGATCACCGGTAAAAAAAACCTGCTGGAGGTATGGCCTAATCTGGAGCTGTATTTTCATGGTGCCGTAAACTTTGGCCCTTACAGGGAGCAGTTTAAAGAACTGATTCCTTCTGAGGAAATGTACTACCTGGAGACTTACAATGCTTCTGAAGGCTTCTTTGGTATTCAGGATCAGCTGCAATCAGAAGAGATGCTGCTGATGCTGGATTATGGTATTTACTATGAATTCATTCCGCTGGAGCAACTGTGCGAGGATAACCCTGTAACGCTGAGCCTCGAAGAAGTTGAACTGCATAAAAACTATGCAATCATTATCTCTACCAATGCCGGGTTATGGAGATATGTCATTGGGGATACTGTCCAGTTTACCTCACTTTCTCCTTTCAGAATCAAAATTACAGGACGGACAAAACACTTTATCAATGCCTTTGGAGAGGAAGTAATTATAGATAATGCAGAGCAGGCGATCAGTAAAGCCTGTAAAGAAACAGGGGCCGCATTTAAAGATTATACTGCCTGTCCTATTTATTTCAGGGGTGATAAGGCAGGAGGACATGAATGGATCATAGAGTTTGACCAGCAACCGGATAACTTTGAGAAATTTGTGGATATCCTGGATCAGACCCTGCGTGAGATCAATTCGGATTATGATGCCAAACGTTTTAATAACATGGCCTTATGCCGTCCCAAGGTACATAATGCACCTCATAACACATTTTATAACTGGCTTAAATCAAAAGGTAAACTGGGCGGACAGCACAAAGTTCCGCGACTGGCAAATGAGAGAAAATATGTAGATGAGATCCTTCCCATGATACAGCCCATCATCTCAAACCGGTGATAACTCCTTAAACCTGAGAAATCAAAAACTTAATAAATCCCAGGCAAAACTTAATCAAATTCATAATTTAAATTGATGAAGAAAATATTTGATATTTAAAGTATCAATATCTTACATTTGGTAAACAATCATAAAACAATATTTCAACAACAATCAATCCAGTTTTTTGTTTATTCCATCACAAACCTTTTTTTTATGACCTCTCTGATCCTGCCAGAAGAGCTAACAAATTCATTTTCACTTAGTACTGAAATAAAAAGATAAATGATAAATTACAAGATGCCTGTTAATATTATTCCTGATGATGAACAAGTCAGGATAGAAGCATTGAACCGATTTGAAATTTTACATACCCTTCCTGAAACAGATTTTGATGCGATTGCTGTGCTTGCTTCAGAAATATTTGATACTCAGAGGGCTTATATCTGTTTTGTTGACAAAGATGAGGTTTTTATCAAAGCAAGCCTGCCTGCTGATTATGAGCCCAGAGCTGTTGCAAGGGCACACAATCTTTGTTCTTTAAGTATTCTGAAGGATGAGGTCACTGTTTATCGCGATACCCGTCAGAATTATGAATTAATGGACAGTCCTTTTTTGTCTACAGAGGAAGACATTCGCTTTTACGCAGCGGCCCCCATCAAAAATAAAAAAGGCTCTGCACTGGGAACGATTTGTGTGACAGATGACAAACCGCATCCGGAAGTAACAGAGAAACAGACCAGGTTACTGCAGCTCCTTGCAGATATTATCATGGAAAAGCTGGAAAGCAGGCTGGCCGGCAGGCAACAGCTTAAAGCGCATGAAGAATCACTCAGACGCTTGTCGCATGACCTGAAAAACCCCGTAACATCCATCTCGTTATACGCCCAGTTACTTGGCAGCCGCGAGATGAGTGCAGAAAAGGTATTTTCTATGGCTTCCAAGATAGAGATCTCTTCAAAAAAAATAGAAAACCTGCTTGGCAACGCAGTTCCTAAAATCAGCACTAACGGGTCAGCCATACCTAGTCACTCTTCGATTTAAACCTCAGCCAGGTACTTATGTACAAAGCTGATCGCCATAGAGCCCTCGCCCACCGCAGATGCTACCCTGTTCATCGCTCCTGCACGCACATCGCCGGCAGCAAAAATCCCTGCACAGCTGGTCTCCAGGAGATAAGGATCTCGCTGTAGTTTCCAGGTCTTCTTAAATTCTTCATAATTCCGCAGTTCACGCCCGGTCTCAATAAAGTCTTTATCGTTTTTGATGATAGCCAGCTTGATCCAGTCCGTATATGGTCTTGCACCGATAAAAATATAAAGCGCGCCGGCCTCTCTTGTCTCAGTCTCTTTGGTGTTGATATTGATCAGGGTCAGTTTTTCCAGATGGCCATCACCTGTAGCCTCAAACAATTCCGTATTTGGCAGCACCTGAATATTTGGTGTCAGCTCAATCTGCTCAATCAGGTAAGCAGACATCGTAGCAGAGAGATCGTCCTTCCGAATAATGATACTTACGTTTGCTGCAAATTTAGAGAGGTACATGGCAGATTGTCCGGCAGAGTTACCGCCGCCAATAATAAATACATCCCTTCCTTTACAGGCTGATGCTTCGGTATTGGCCGCGCCATAATAGATACCCGCGCCTGTAAAATTCTCCACGCCTTTGACCTCCAGTTTGCGGTAGTCTACTCCCGTTGTAATGACCACGGAACGGGTGAGGATATCAGGTCCATCGTCCAGCACAATGGTTTTATAGCCATCTTTTTGTTTGATATCACTTACAGATTGAGGGGACAGAAAAGCAGCACCTAACCTGGTAGCCTGGCTCATGGCACGCCTGGTAAGATCGGCTCCGCTCAAACCTGAAGGGAAGCCAAGATAATTCTCTATTCTCGAGCTGGTTCCTGCCTGGCCTCCCGGTGCCTTGCGTTCGATCATCAGGGTCTTCAGACCTTCAGATGCACCATACACTGCCGCAGCAAGGCCTGCCGGGCCGGCACCGATGATCACCACATCATAAATATCATGCATCGTCTCGGGGTTCTTTCCAATCTTGGCAGCGATATCCTTGATCGTGGGCTTTGTCAGGAAGGAGCCGTCATCAAAAAGCACCAGCGGCAGATCGTCATTACACAGCTTATTGATACTTAGCAGATTTGCCGCATCCGGGTGCGACTGTACATCCAGCCATCTGTAAGGGATGAGGTTACTGCCCAGATAGTCTTTCACCATATGAGACTGTGGCGAAAACTGGAAGCCCACCAGCTTGATCCCTTTAAATTCTGGTATGTAGTCACTCTGCCAGTCATCCAGCAGGTCATTGATCACCGGATAAAGTTTTTCTTCAGGCGGGTCCCATGGCTTGATCAGGTAGTAATCAAGTTTCACCTCATTGATGGCCTTGATAGCGGCATCAGTATCAGAATAGGCCGTCAGCAATACCCGCTTGGCCTCCGGAAATATTTTGATGGCCTTTTCCAGGAAAGCCACGCCCTCCATCTCAGGCATACGCTGATCACAAAGGAAGAGGGCGATCACATCTGAGCTGTTTTTCAGGTCTGTCAGTGCTTCCAGCGCTTCATTGGCCGAGGTAGTACTGATGATTTTATATTCATTGCCATATTGCCTCTTCAGGTCACGGCTGATCGCACGCAATACCTGGGGATCATCGTCAATAGAAAAAATTATGGGGAGGTTCATTTGTAATCAGTTAAAATAATAAAAATAGCATTTAGTTATCCAGCGGGAAGCATACCATAAATTCAGTATGTCCGGGTGCAGACTTCACTTTTACAGATCCGTTATGCTGATAGATGATGCGCTGTACCACTTCGAGGCCCATACCTGTACCCTTGCCCATTGGCTTGGTGGTATAAAATGGATCAAAGATATTCGGGAGCACTTCTGCCGGGATTCCGGGGCCATCATCAATGAGCAGCACCTGTACAAACTCTTTGTCTCTTTCAGTTTTGATAGTCAGTGTTCCTTTGCCGTTTACTTCCATGGCATCAATTGCGTTGTCAATGATATTGGTCCACACCTGGTTCAGTTCACCGATCAGTCCTTTTACCGGGGGAAGTGTTTCATCATAATCTTCTACCACCTGGATATTCCCCTTCCTGATCTTATGGCCCAGCATAGTCAGCGTGTTGCGTATCCCGACATGAATATCTGCAAATTGCTTATCCTGCGCACGATCCATATGTGTAAAATTCTTTATAGAGGTGACCAGGTCAGCAATTCGTTTAGAAGACACCTGTATATCCTCTACCATTTTCTCGGTGATCAGTAAGTTACTGATCAGGTTAAACATCGGCGACAAACATGCTGGCGGAATTGCAGCTGCACAAGCCTGCAGGTTATCTACAGAAAAATTAAAATCCGCGAAACTCTCCGCGATAGCATAACCATTTTCGACCTCGTGATCTTCAAACCAGTCTGTGAGCGCATCTTCCAGCGCCATGCGTTCCTTTAAACTCAGCCGTGCCTGCTCAGTAGCAGACAGCACCTTAAAAAGTTCTTTGTTCAGCTGATCAACCTGATCTTCCTCAATGCGGATCATTACCATATCCTTAAACAGCTTTGGATCAAGTTTGAGGTGCTCCTTCAGTGAGCCGGAGTCACGTGCAATGGCTGATGCAGGATTGTTCAGCTCATGTGCCAGGCCGGCCGAAAGCTTACCAAGGGCCATCATTTTCTCATTCTGCTGCTTTAATGCGGTAAAGTCCCGGACACGGTTGCTCATCACATGAACAAATGACTGTGTCAGCTCAAAATGTTCCTTGATCAGTTCCGGCAACCTTTCAGTCGGAAAACTGAGTGTCTGTAACTGACCGATAGCAACAGCGTATCCCCCTGCTATTTTTCCTCTCGAATAAGGCATATAACCGGTTATATCACCCCTGCTAAAAGTGAGGTAATCCCTTCTGGAACCGTTCTGAATCATGTAAAACTGTATGCCCCCATCTACAACAATGTGTGGCCCGGTAAGAGGCTCACCAGGTTGAAACAGGATTTCTCCATCATCAATCAACCTGATCTCGCTGTTATCAATAAACCATTGTAACTGTTTGTCGGGTACATTAATAAAAACTTCGAGCGATTTAAGCCAGGATACATCTACCGTTTGCATGCTATAAAATTAGTTAAAACCTGTATGATTATGATATGAAATCGTACGATATATTTCTTTCTGGTGTCATATTAATTGTAAAAAAATGTTAAATAAAATACATGCCCTGATCATCCGTCGATACATCACTGTGATTGGTCGACATGATAGCTTTTGAGAATAATTTATTGAAATACCCCGCGTTTTCATATCAATTAAACTCCTCATTGGTATGGTAATATTATTATGCGGTCTTTCCGGCGCCGGAAAGACTACCCTTGCAAAAACGGTAAAAAACAGATTAACTCAATCTGGATTAAATACCGAGATCATCGACGGTGATGAATACAGAAATACACTTTTCAGAGAATTAAGCTATTCAAAACCAGACAGGCTTGAAAACATCCGCAGGCTGGGATTTATCGCCAATAGATTTTCGGAATGCGGCATCGTAACTATCGTGAGCGCAATTAACCCATATGATGAGGTCAGGGAAGAACTGAAGGAAAGCTATGAGAATGTGAAAACTATTTTTGTAGACTGCCCTGTCAGCACTCTGATCGGAAGGGACACCAAGGGATTATATAAAAGGGCCCTGCTGCCTGATGGCCATCCCGATAAAATCAGCAACCTGACGGGGATCAATGATCCCTTTGATGTGCCTGCATCACCTGATCTCTATATCAATACAGATGAACTGAATATACAGGAATGTACTTCCCTGCTTTGTGATTTTATCATAAACAACAACTGATTTGGACAAAGATCATCAAGCTTTCGGACCTAAAATCTTAATCATTGCCGGGATGCACCGTTCAGGCACATCTGTGCTGAGCCAGTGGCTGCACCAATGCGGACTGCATTTGGGCGACCGCCTCCTGGGGCCTGCCATTGGAAATACCGAAGGGCATTTCGAAGACCTGGATTTCCTTCAGTTTCATGAAGAGATCCTGGAAGAAAATGCTTCCGGATACACTCATGCCCCGATATCCGGCCTCTCGGTTTATCAGAAAGAAAAACTAAAATCAGTCATTGGTTTTAAAAACTCGCTTCATCAGGAATGGGGATGGAAAGAGCCAAGAACATGTTTGTTCCTGGACCATTACAAGGATCTGGTCCCGGGCGCATATTATCTGGTCATTATTCGCAATTACGGGGAAACGGTAAGTTCTTTACTACAGCGGGAACTCAAAGAACTGGATAAATATTATTTATCAAAAAGCTGGTTGTCCAACCTGAACTGGAAAAAAAGAAAAAGGGCTCAGCGGGCGCACCAACTCTATACATTAAATGCTGAATGCTATCTGAAGGTCTGGATTACTTATAATCAGGCACTGTTAAAAACAATTGAAAACCTTCCCGCCAGTCAGTTTATTGTAACCGCTCATGAGCTGCTCAGGGAGCAGCATACTGATATATTTGATACGCTGGTGAACAAGTGGAAGTTCTGCCTGCAACAGGCTGACTTCAGGAAGATCTATAAAAAGTCACTTTTGAGCGAGGTGACGGATATTGATCCTTTTGTGGAGGATAAGCATCTACTGGATAAAGCCAGAGCCCTGGAGTTTACAATTAAATCTTATGTGCAGCCATTACCTTTTAAAAATTGAGTTAAGAACAATATAAATCTTAATTTTAGACAATTTTTAATTTAAATGACGGAAAATAACGAACCCCCTGAATTATTTGTAGTTGGAGCCGGCCCGGGTGATATTGATTTAATGACCATTAAAGGTTATAAAATATTGCAGCAGGCGAACGTTATTTTATATGATAACCTGGCGAATAAAGAACTGCTGAGTATTGCCAGAGAAGACTGTGAGAAAATATATGTAGGCAAACAACCCTACGGAGAGTATACCCCACAGGAAACCATACACGAACTGATCAGGCATTACGCTTTCTCTAAAGGAAAGGTAGTGCGCCTTAAAGGTGGTGACCCTTTTATCTTTGGGAGAGGGTTCGAGGAGATCCTCTATGCCCGCGAACAGGGCATCAGAACACATTTTGTACCCGGGATTTCGAGTATGCAGGCTACTGGCTTTGAGGATATCCCGCTTACCCACAGAAATGTGAGTGAAAGCATATGGGTAGTTACAGGAACAAAAAAAGACGGAACTTTATCGGCCGATCTGCGTCTGGCTATGCAGAGCAATGCAACGGTAGTGATCTACATGGGCATGAAACAATTGTCTTCCATTGCAGATACTTACCTGGAAGCAGGAAAAGGCAATACCCCGGCCGCCATTATACAGCATGCTTCACTGCCTTCACAAAAATCGGTTAAAGGCCTTGCACAGGACCTACCGGCAATGGCGGCATCTGCCCGGCTCACCTATCCCGCCATTATTATCATTGGGTCGGTCGTAAACTTATCACTATGAAAGAAGGAGTTTTACTTTGCGGCCATGGCAGCAGAAAAACCGCTGGTGTTGAAGAATTCAAAAAACTGGTTGAAATCTTAAAAGAACGCTATAAAAATGATTACGAGGTTGATTATGGCTTCTTAGAATTTAATCACCCCCTGTTTGAAGCAGCGGTTGAGCGCCTGTACAGTAAAGGCGTCCGTGTGATTTATGCCCTGCCCGTAATCCTGTTTGCAGGAGCACATGCAAAAAATGATATTCCATATGAACTGAACACCATCCAGTCTTACTATCCTGATCTTCAGATCAAAATGGGCAGCCCTATCGGAGTAAACTCCTTCGTCCTCGATCTGGCAAAGAAGAGAATTGAAGAAGCAGAACTGCATGTAAGCCGGCTGGACAGAAGGGAAACCTGCCTTGTTGTGGTAGGAAGAGGGACTACAGATCCTGATGCCAACAGCGATGTGACCAAGCTCATGAGCATGCTATGGGAAGGAATGGGATTTGGCTTTGCCACTACGGCCTACAGCGGCACAGCCTATCCCTCGGTAGAACAATCCCTTGCGCTGGTAGAAAAATTGGGGTTTAAAAGGACTATAGCCATTCCATTTTTCTTTTTCACGGGTGTATTGCTGGACAGGATCTATGCTACACTGGAAGAAAAAAACAGGCTTTCTGCGCAGGAATTTATCTACACCGCCGCCTTCGGTACGGATGAACTGATGCTGAAAGCATTTGACAGCCGTTTGGATGAAGCCGTCAACGGCACAGGGAATATGAATTGCCAGTTATGCAAATACCGCAAACAAATCATAGGTTTTGAGGAAGAAGTGGGGAAAGAACAGATAGGGCACCACCTGAATGTGAAAGGTGTGCTTTTTGAAGAAGATGAGAAAGTAGGCGAGAAAAAGAATACGCTGGGCAGTCAGTTTAAGAAATTGCTGGGGATATAATCAGCGTATAAATCCAGATACAGCCTATCGTGATCGATGCCAGTCCTGCAATGCCGTTCATCCATTTAAATATGGCCATATTTTTCTCCAGGAAACGGCTCATGGTATGGATCAGGACATAGCTGTAAACACTCATTGCGAGAATAATCCCCACCGATTCAATCACTAAAACCAGTATCGATGCAGCAACTGTGGGCGCACTGATGACCAGTGCTGTGGTCAAAGCGCCTCCCGTGCCTGCCAGGCCGTGCAGCATCCCTACCCAGAAGGACCTGGTCAATGGGTTCATGGCAATCTCCTCTCCTTTTTTACCGTGCAGGTGGATAGGATTAGAAGCCAGATGTTCATGGGCTTCTATTTTCTTATTGTCCCTGATCATTTCATTGATTTTGTAATTACTGCGGATGGCATTCAGCCCCAGGATAATCATGATCGGCCCTATTGCAATTTCAGCCCATTCAGAGATATTGGTCACATAGCTGTGCAGCGATGCTTTAAAGATCAGGGCAATCACACCAAAAACAATCAGTGTAACCGAATGCCCCAGCGCCCATTGCGAGGCCCTGAAAATTACGCCCCATGAAATCCTTTTTTTATTTACAGCCTGTTCCGAAGCCAGGACGGAGACAGCGGTAACGTGGTCAGGTTCAAAAGAATGTAAAATGCCGGCAATCAGCGGGCGGCTTATGCTAAGAAAATTCATTTGGATATTGTATATATTCACCATCCCTGCTGATCAGGAATAATACCAGCTCAGCTGAAGGGATTAAAGCTGAGCAATTCTCATAGCAGGCTTTCAATAATGCCAGATAAAATGGTTCAGCGCCGGCAAAGCTAAACAATTCAGTTAAGCGGCCCGCCATATTAAATGATAAAATCTGGTTTAACAACTCTTCCGGATATCCTGCATCCTTCGCCATTTGCCATACAAATTCCTTATTCCAGGTGTTTTTACCACTGTGCGTATCCAGCATACCCTCGGCCAGCTTCACTGATTTGCCCAGCATGATCCCCAGGTTAACTTTCCTGATCGACGGACTGACCGCTATCTTTTCCAGTGTTTCCCCAATCCAGTTGCCATAATGTACAAACGCAAATTCCGGAAGGTCAGGGAAGAGCGCCTTCAGGCTTTTCTCACTTCTGGCTCCGGAGTTGATCACCAGTTCATCGCTGCCGTTTGCAACGGCAACGTCTATGCCCTGTGTGATGCTAGCAATATAGGAGGATGCAGAAAAGGGGGTTACAATTCCGGTAGTCCCCAGAATAGAGAGGCCACCGATAATTCCCAGCCGTTCATTCAGCGTTCTTTTGGCGATGAGTTCTCCATTCTCCACAAAAACAGTAATTTGAACTCCCATATGCTCCAGATGATTTTCTGAAAGCAGTTTTTTGCAGGCATTTTCCATCATCAGCCGCGGAACGGGATTAATCGCCGGCTCACCCGGTTGAATTTCCAGCCCGGGCAGGGTTACTTTACCTACGCCTTTCCCCTGTAAAAACGTGATGCTGCCGGATTCGTTTAAGCTGACTACAGCGCCGATAATTGCACCATGGGTAACATCGGGATCATCCCCGGCGTCTTTCTGTGTAGTACAGGTACAGGTAGAGAGATCAAGGTTGCAGGACAGGATCTGGAAAAGATGTTCCTGCCCGATGGGGAGCGTTACCATCACCTCAGTTACGTTTTGCCGGTTGAGCAGTGCCTGCAGCGCAGCCTTGGTACATGCCGTAGCACAGGCACCAGTGGTGAAACCTGTTCTTAACGGGCCATCCGGTATAGGCTGAAGTTCACTCATTTTTTCCTGCTGATTATCATTTCTGCGGAGCTGCCGGTAATAGTTTATTTAGCTGCCCCACAAGGTGTATTGTTTTAAATAAAGGCGAAAGCTCCGGCCTTTTGATGATAAATATAGGAATATCACAGCTGATTGCCGCTTCGATCTTTGCGTCCAGTTTACCATTCAGTCCGCTTTCCTTTGTCAGGATGACTTCAGGCTTCAGGGACCGGAACAACTGAATTTCGCCCTCCCTTTCCTGTGGCATTCCAAAAATCAACTGCTCCGCCGGGAAATGATAACTGGCGGCAAGATCCGTAGAATATTGGCGCTCCAATATCCTGAACCAACAGGGATAGATTTGCCAGAAACTGCTCAGCAGAGGGATAGACTGCACTCCCGTTAAGGCCAGCATTGAGCGGTAGCCCTGCTGTCTGATTTGATGCAGCACCTCATGGTAATCATCAGAATAATTGAGCAGCGGATGTATCGTCCTTTCAGGAAATTCCCTTTCGAACCGGATCACCGGTATCCGGGCTGCAAGAGTTGCGACCGTAGCATGCAGCACAGCAGCAAAGGGATGACAGGCATTGATGATCAGACTGATGGCATTTACCCGGCAGAACTCCTCCAGCTCTGCCGCATCAAGGCTTCCCCATCTGTATTTGCCCTTTCCATCAAACCATACTTCTGTGCGGGTAGAATAGATATAGTCGGCACCGGCCTCATCGAGATAGCCCGCAACCTGCTTCGCTTCTGTTGTTCCCCCCAGTAAAAGAATCATTTAAACCGCTTTATCGTCCTCTGCTAAAATATTACCGTGTTTGTCTTTCTTTCTAAAGATATGGTGCCAGTTATCGCCGTATAGCCATGAACGGTTTTTTCTTGCACCGATGGCTTCGCCCACAATAACCAGCACGGTACGCGTTAACTTGTTGTCTTTAATGATCCTGCTCAGCTCATCCAGCTTACCTGTCCATACTTTTTCATCTTTCCAGCTCACGCGGAAAAGCACAGCAACAGGAGTCTCTGGCGGGTAATACTGTAAAAGCTGCCCCTCCACTTTTTTGATGATACCGGCACTGAGGAAGATACACATGGTGGCCCTTAATTTTGCCATCTCCTCCAGTTTCTCATGCTCCGGCATGGGCGTATTTCCTTCGCCCCTGGTTAATATGATCGTTTGTGCTACCTCAGGAATGGTAAATTCAGACCTCAGATAAGCTGCCGCAGCCTGGAATGACGAAATGCCAGGCACAATAAAGTAATCATAGTTTCTTTCATCGAAGAGGGTCATCTGTTCCTGGATAGCCCCATAAATTGAAGGGTCACCTGAATGCAGCCTCACAATCAGCTTTCCCTGCTGATACATCAAATCCATCAGTTCTACCTGTTCTTCAAGGGTCATTGCTGCAGAATTTCTAACGAGCGCCCCTTCTTTGGCCATAGTGGTCAGCTCTTCAGGTACTAAACTTCCGGCATAGAGAATGCAATCTGCGGTTTCCAGTAGTTCTTTTCCCTTTACAGTAATGTATTCCGCTGCCCCGGGGCCAGCGCCCACGATAGCAATCTGCCCTTTTCTTTCGAATGAGCTGATCAGGCATACGGCATGGGTAAACATTTTTCCGGAAGATACTTCTGCTTTGGTTTTCTCTATCAGCCAGTAAGCCGTATGGGCAACACGTGCCGAAGAGCTTTCTGAAACGCCCTGTATGCCTATTTTTTCGAGTACTACATCTGATGGGTTGGCCAGTGGCATATTTCCCAGTTCTGCTGCGGGGAAAGTAGTAAAGTGCCAGTTGTATTTTTTTGCAATATCAAGGTAAGCCTGCTCCCCTGCCTTAATATCAACAGAGGTAATAACTGCTATGCTTTGATAAGCGATATGTTCATCTGCCAGCTGTTTCAGCAGCATCTCTTCAAATAGTGCGGGTTCAATATCTTTTGAACAGCCGGTTCCTAAACTTAAGCATGAAGGATAGAATGAAAGCGTAGGAATTGTACTTTGAAAAAGCTCATAACCTACATAGATGAGCAGTTCATACTGTGTCTGGTCAACTGACTGCAAATCATAATAGATATCTGCAAAAGCAGGCTTGGTTTTCTCCAGGAAGCTGGTTCCCGTATCTTTTACTTTCAGCACCAGGGCAGTTGGGCGGTTATTCACAAACAGTGAAATTGCCTCATTAAAAGACTTGCTGTCATTTGCCTGCTGATCAGCTCCCGTTCCGCCGGCACTTACATTCCATTTAAACCTGTCCGCCAGCAAATCCAGCGCCCAGATCTCCTGCAGGTCGCTCGAAGTTGTAATTACTGCCTGAGCCTGTAACACGCGGCTCAGCTTTCTGGTCAGCTCATTGGCTCCACCTTTATGCCCGCTTAATACAGACTGTACAAAGGTTCCCTGTTCATCGATATTGATCACTGCCGGATCTGTTTGTTTATCCCGGATATAAGGGGCAATGCTTCTTACGCAAATACCCAGAGCACCGATAAAGATCCATACATCATAACGCTGAAAGTTATACTTTAACAGGGCATCCAGGTTTTCCAGTTTGAGCACGTCCTTTGAATAGACGGTTTGTCTGCTGGTATATAATTTACTGTGTTGAAATTCTTTCTGAATGAGCTTTCCGATAGCCAGTCCGCTGTCAGTGAAAGCTATCACACCTACTTTTTCCTCTTTTAACCTCATTCTTTTACTGCTTTTAAAATGGTGATCTCATTGTGCGTATCTACTTTTAATTTCAGGGGCACCTCCAGTTTCCAGTTCATCCCGTCTGAAAATGAAATAAAATCTCTGAGAGAGTTTTCCTGTACTGCATTGATCACAACAGATCCGCCTGTAAGCAGGTATTGATCGATCAGCTGCAGCAACTCCATTAACCGCCCGCCATGCCCTCCTATAAATACAGACTGGGGCCTGCTAACTTGCTTCAGATCTGTTTCAAAGATATCACCTATCCAGGCTTTAATGCCCGGGGCTCCAAATTTATATTGATTATTTTGCAGGATCTGCAAACATGCTGTTCTTTTCTCAAAAGCATGTATCTCCAGATGAGGAAAATGCAGCTTTGCCTCTATACTTAGTGAACCCGTACAAAAACCGATGTCCCATAACACAGATTTTGCCCCGAGATCCAGGGCATGCAGTGAACATAACCTGACCGGCATCTTGGTGATCATATTCGGCCGCCCTTCCAGTCCTTCAAATAAAGTGTCTTTTATTCCAAACGCGGTATCACGGCGGGCTACTTTTTGCAGCACCACACAGTTCAGCGGCTGGAAATTACTGTCTGCAGCTTCTTCCAGGCCAAGATGACGGAGTTGTTCGTTGTCCCCTTCAAGGTCTTCCCCTATCCAGATGGTATAATTGTCATATCCGTATGCCAGTAATCTTTGGGCAATGGCCGAAGGAGATTTCTCCTGATCGGTCAATATACCGATCAAAGGCTTTTGCTGTATCAGCACCTCATCCAGAGCTGCCCATGTCCTACCATGAACACTGACTGTCTGCAAGAGGTTACTGTTCAGGTTTGCCCGGTGCAGCAGCAGCTGGATGGAACTGAAATATGGATAGGTGTGGATTTCTGCTTCCGGATATTTTGTCCTCAGCGTATTGGCAATGCCATAAAATAGCGGATCACCGCTTGCAAATACGACAACAGGCTGGTTCAATTGCTGATAACTTTCAAAAAGAAGCTCCATTGGTGATTGCACAGGCAACCAGGTATATCCTTCAGGCAGCGCATGTGACACAAGTTCATAATGCCTGTGCCCGCCACTAAAAACAGTGCTTCTCCGGATTAAAGACAGTACTTCTCCGGAAAAATCAGCCTTTCTGTTCCCAATTCCTATGACCTGAAAAATCATCTTCATCACTTATTTTAAATATTCTCTGGCAGTATCTAAAGTGAAAGCAGCGTTTACCAGTGCTGCAGCAAAATTACTGCCTCCACGTTTTTCTTCAATAATCACATAGGGCACTGAAAGCATTTTCAGGCGTTCTTTTGATTCGATCACGTTCACAAAACCCACGGGCGCACCAATAATACCTGCCGGGTTGATTATTCCCTGCCTCACCTGATCTGCAATTTCTATTAATGCCGTCGGTGCATTTCCAATGACGAAAAGCGCTTCAGGATACAATTTCGCCGCCAGCTTCATACCCGCCTGCGAACGTGTAAGCCCTTCCTGCTCTGCAAGAACAAGTGTCTCTTCAGTGTTGAGCATACATACCACTTTGTTCCCGTATTTTTCTGTAAAGGCTTTAGTAATTCCTGCCTGCACCATTGTCACATCGGTAACAATCGTACCTCCATTGGACAGGTACTTGTGCATAGTGGAAATCGCCTGTTCAGAAGTGCTCAGGTAATTGATATAATCAGCATCCCCTGAGGTATGGATACAACGGATTGCTGCCCATAGAAAATCTTCCGGATATTTGGTGCTGTCCAGCTGATCTGCGATTTCCCTGAAACTCGCCTGCTGGATTTCCATACCAGTTTCAGGCTTCCTGTTGAGATATCCCCTGGGAGTGATCAGGTGATTTTTGTAGGTAAAGGTCTGACTGTTGCCGATGACCACCAGACTGAACATATCCACCTCTTCAATATTCAGTTCCGCAAGTGTCGTCAGCGTAATTTTTTCTTCCGGCCGCCCCAGCTGATAACAGATGGCGACAGGCGTTTCGGCTGCCCTGTGCATCAGAAAGATCGATTTCAGTTTGTTTAGCTGCCAATATCTTTTGACACTTTTAGGGTTATAGATAGACGTCACAAAATCGCCCCATGCTGCGGCCTCAATACGTTTCTGGATAGTTTTCCAGGGTGTCATCAGGTCAGATAGTGATATACAGCAAAAATCATGGCCCAAAACGGCGCCCAGTTTACTACCTGCTGCTACAAAAGCAGAAATTCCTGGAATAGTTTCCAGTTCAATATCTTCGCCCGAAGCTGCTGCCTTTTGGTAAACGATAGATGCCATGGAGTAAATGCCGGCATCACCGGAACCAATCACGACGACATTATAGCCTTCAATGGCCTTTTCTATAGCAATCTCTGCCCTTTTCTCTTCTTCGCTCAGTTCCTTTCCGATACAGACTGTTCCCTCCTGTATCAACTCTTCGATAAACTGAAAGTAATAGTGATAACCGATGATCACATCGGCCTCCTGTATCGCTTTTTGTGCCACAGGCAGCAAATAATCATGACCTCCCGGCCCAATACCAACAACTTTGATCATTTTTTAATAATTAATAAAGAGAAATAGGGAATTTCTCTGTGCTGTAATGCCTCAATATCGGCAGTTATATATTCCTCAGCTGTGCCTAAACGTTCACAGTAATAGTATTTCCAATTTTTAGTCAATAGCAGGGGATACAGGTCTTTCCAGCCCATCCTGATTTTCATGAGGACAACCGTACCGGCATCTTCAAAAGTACGTTCTATTTCAGCGATGTTGGTTGCCAGAGGCAGTACCGCCAGCTTCTCCTGTTGCAGGCAAAGCGGAACCTGGTGCCTGGCAGCTCCAAGTGAAAATGAATTTACCCCGGGAATAAGTTCTATACCCACATTCTCCCTCTGCAGTTTCTCCAGCAAATAGGAGAAAGAAGCATAAAAACTGAGATCTCCCTCGCAGACAATACTCACTTTTTTACCGTTTTCATATAATTGCAGCACCTCCCGGGCTGTTTCCTGATAGCTGAGTTTGGCGGCATTTCTATCCGGCCCCATGCTCAAATAGAAACCCTTCAACTTATCCTGATCTAAACCGTAATGATCCAGCATCGGACGCACATAACTGCCTTTTCTGCCATCTTTATAAAGGGAGCCCGGATAAAAAATCATATCTGAGTCCTTCAAGATCTGAAGTCCTTTTACTGTAATCAGGTCCGGATCTCCCGGGCCCAATGAAATGCCATAAATTTTGTTCACGTAATGCTGCTGATTAGTTCTGCTGAGGGTGTAAAACTAATTATTAATTGTCTATAAGCAGTACAGGGCCAATTAATATTTCTCAGCGTAAATGGCAGATAAGCATCGGGCGTTGATCTGAAATCCTCACAAGGATAATTACATAAAAACCAGGACATATGCTGTTAAAGTACTCAAAATAAGAATATTTCGTTTCTTAGTGTGGTGCCAGATAAAAAATCAGGAAAGAATATGATTAAAAATATCCCTTTAGAGGTTGTCATGCCCGATTATAATAATTACAGGAAAATTAAAAAGTTTTGTTTAACTATTATATAATAGAATATAAACGCAAAAGATCCTATCTTTGAATCATTAAGCGTTGTATCAATTTTCCTCAAGAAACAAAAAATACACGCTCACATTGTAGAAAGTATTAAAAAACTAATCTCAGGGCCAGTGAATTTAAAAGTTTACATCAAAAGTGGCATATTAGAGTTGTTCGTTTTAGATCTGTTGGATGAGACAGAACGGGCAGATGTCCTGGATATGCTATCCCGGTTTCCCGTTCTGGAAAAGGAGATATCAGAGATTGAGTCTACTCTGCAGATGTACGCACATTCCATCGCTATTGAACCTCCAAAATCTTTGAAAGCAAAAATAGAAAGGTCTATTGCTGATACGGTGCAAGAAAAGAATATGGATCTGGACAATCTTTCAATGATCAGTGCACACTCTGATTATCAGAACTGGATGAATTTGGTTTCAAAATATTTTCCTATGGCTTTTGAAGCTGAGAACTTTTCTGAAGTACTGAGAAATGAAAATGGGATCACCCAGGTCCTCGTAGTTTCTTCTGTGGATATTGATGATGAAACACATGATGATGTTCATGAGAGCTTTTTGATTTTGCAGGGCCAATGCAGGTGTACAGTTGGGGAAGAGAGTTTTTATTTAAATCCGGGTGGATTTACTCAAATACCGCTCAATGAAAATCATAAGGTGGAGATCACCTCTTCTACTCCGGTCATGGCTATTGCACAATATGTGTCGGTTGCGGTATAAAAGTTGGCTGTGGTGCTCAATAAAAAATATCCTGAAAACAGACAAGCCTTACCGGGCGTGGTAAGGCTTGTCTAGAATCGCAAGAATTGATGAAAATGATTTGAATTAATTCAATAGATGTTTGATTTTATCAAAAAAATATAAATATGAACCCATAATTTTTGATATAAAGCCTTAGGCCCAGCTTTACAATACAGAATGCTAAATATGTATCGTTGAATATTTTTTATGAATTTCCTACTGCAATTCAAGCTTCACAGTCACATTTCCTGAGCCCAATGCCGTAACAAGACCGTTAACATTGTCAATCCTTCCAAGCCTGGAATAGGTATATGAGGTATTGAAGCTTTTATAAAAAAGTACAAAACTATTGTTACCGTACAACATTAAATCGCCTATCAGTATGTTTCCCACGGCAGATGCATTGGCTGGTAGTGTAGTAGAGAAATGATAAAACTTTTCGTTTGCATTCAAGTCTTCCATATTGATAGTTAGTGGCAATCTTGCCTTCAGCGCGGTTACCGATGGGTTATCAAAGAGTGTGGCTGTAAAGACAGCAGACCCTACAGTTATTTTCATTTTACTTCCATTTGGATTATTGGTAGTTCCGTTATTGTTCCCGCTTTCCTCTGTTGAGGTCGGATCATTGTCCTTTCCACAGCTTGACATGCTTAGGGATAAAGAGGCAAATAAGATCAGGCCCGCTAATAAATGTTTCATATGGTTTAAGTTTAGGATTTTAAAATGTTGATGCATCGATTACATACCTATAACGTGCCTCTTTGTTCACCACCTTATCCGATGCACCATTAATCTCCGAGGCCTTGATGACCTGTATTTGTGGATAGACCTTGTTTTCAGCACAATAGTCCATGACCTCCTGCGTTTCCGGAATGCCTCCGATCATTGAGCCGTTAAAGTTCACCCGGTTAAAGATCATCTTGAAGTTGTTGATCTCCAATGCGCCATTGATAGGCTGGCCAACCTGGGTGAAATAGCCGTAGGGTTTTACACAGTCGATGTAAGGTGACATTTCATAGGCATACGGAACAGTGGAAATCATAAAGTCCAGCTTTCCTTTCCATGGTTTCAGGTCTTCTGCCGATTTCACAACAATGACCTCTTTTGCACCGAAACCTTTTATATCATCAATTTTCGTAGGGGAAGTTGTAAATGCATAAACCTGAGCACCTTTGGAGACAGCCAGTTTGAGTGCGATATGCCCAAGTCCGCCAATCCCAATAACACCAATTTTATCTCCTTTCCTGAATTTAACTTTCATCATCGGTGAGTAGGTGGTGATACCTGCACAGAGTAAAGGCGCTGCGTATTTCAGTTCGATGCTTTCCGGAATTTTTATCGCAAAATGTTCTGTGACCACAATATTATTGGAATACCCACCTTGGGTAATTCCTGATGGAGAAGATTTTTCGGGCGCACCGTAAGTGCCCACCATCCCCGTAGTTTCGCAGTGGTGTTCTTCACCGTTCTTGCAACTCTCACATTTCATACAGCTGTTTACCATACAGCCAACACCCGCCCGATCGCCTATCTTGAACTTAATTACATTTTTTCCGACCGCAGTTACAATACCCGCAATTTCATGCCCTGGCACCTGTGGATATTGCTGTGGCCCCCAGTGTCCTTTAAGGGTATGGATATCTGAATGGCAGATGCCAGAAAATTTGATGTCTATAAGGATGTCGTTATTCCCAACTGGTCTGCGCTCGAAGTTCCAGGGAACGATTTTACCTTGAACATCTTTTCCCGCGTATCCTTTTGATGCTATATTGCTGCTCATAATCTTATTATTTTTTGTCTGTGCTAAAATTTGTATTGGGCTTGCGAGCATTAATCCTGCACCGGCCAAGGCTGATTGCTGTATAAACTTTCTTCTTGAGGGGTTCCCAATATTCTGTTTCATCCTGTTCTTATTTTAAATGGGTTTTGAAAAAAGTATCCAATTTATCGAATGGGATCAGGTCGGTCTTATCATAAAGATCCACATGCCCTGCACCCTTTACATCATACAGCTCTTTTGGCATTGCTGCTCTTTTATATGCATCTTCACTAAATTCCTTTGAATGCGCCTGATCTCCGGTAATGAAAAGCATCGGGCGTGGTGAGATCGTTTCGATATCATTGAAGGGGTAAAAGTTCATGAACTTGGTATTACTGCTCAAGGTTGGTTTTGTGGTGGTTTCTTTTGGAGCCCCTTTTTGCGTATATTCTCCACGTGGAGTCCTGTAGAAATCAAAAAACTCACGTTGTATCGGATGTGTGTCCTCCTCTAGTTTAAGAACCGTTCCGCCCGTGTATTTGGTTTCACCACCAATAAACTCTGCGTAACGCTGGTCAGCCGCTTCGGAAATGACCTGCTTCCGCTGTTCAACGGTTTGTGAATGGTTCAGGGCATTACGGTTGGCCGATCCCATATCATACATGCTCACCGTTGCAATAGCCTTCATCCTTGGGTCAATCTTTGCGGCACTGATCACAAAACTTCCGCTCCCACAAACTCCAAGCACACCAATGTTATTGCTGTCCACAAAATCACGGGTTCCCAGAAAGTCAACTGCCGCACTAAAATCTTCGGCATAAACATCAGGTAAGACTGCATTACGGGGTTCGCCTTCGCTTTCTCCCCAAAAGGACAGGTCAATGGCCAGGGTGATAAATCCACGGTCTGCCATGCTTGAAGCATAAACGTCGGCACTTTGTTCCTTTACTGCCCCCATTGGATGGCCAACAATGATGGCCGCATGTCTGGTGCTGCGATCCAGATTTTTTGGGATGAACAGATGTCCTACAACATCCATTTTATATAGATTTTTGAAGGTAACCCTGTACATTTCAACACTGTCACTTACTTTAAAAGTATGATAGTCTTTTTGTGATATCTTTTCCATTTCGCTTGGCTTATTTACTTGTTCCTTTTTTTTTTCACTACAGGCCTGTGTTAATACCATCAGGGATGCGGCTATGGCTATTTTTATGCTTTTCATCATTTATATATATAATACCTCTTTAAATTGATTTGATAAATTTTGCAGGAATACCTCCCACAACCGTATTTGCAGGGACATCTTTGGAAACCACGGCACCAGCTGCCACTACTGAATTTTCGCCGATGGTTACACCTGGAAGTATGGTTGCCCCAGCACCGATCCAGGCATTTTTTTTAATGTGGATAGCTTTTGGAATTAACGAATGCCGGTCTTCCTTAGAAATTGGATGTCCTTCGGACAATAAACTCACTTTCGGAGCGATAAAAACATCGTCCTCAATGGTAATTCCGCCCAGATCGAGGAATACACAGTCAAAATTGATAAATACGTTCTTGCCGATTTTGGTGTGCTTTCCGTAATTGATGTACAGAGGAGTAAATACATTAACAGTTGTGTCAATTTCTGAACCTATGATTTGGCTTAAAAAACTTCTAATTTCTTCTGGTTCAGTTGAATTATTCATTTTAACCAAAAGTTTCCTGGTGACACACGATTCTTCACGCATTCTGTATGCTTCAGGATCGTTTGATAAAATAATTTCTCCATCGCGTAGTCTCTCGAAAATATCCTTTGTGTTCATATTCATAATTTTTATAGATCAAAGGTAAAAGTATTCCAAAGGTGTTTTTTTACATTTAGCACGCAGATAATGTCATATATTACCTATTAATAATAATTGTTCTATTTTTCCCCATTATGGTAGCAAATCAAAAAGTTATGCTCTGCAAAGCGGTATCGGGAAGTCAATTTCCAATGGATTTTAATATCCAGTTCCATACACATATTTATTGTCAAAGCGGGACAATGAAATTTGTCTTCAATGGCCGGCAATACCAAAGTAAAAAAGGCGAATTTATATTTTGGTTGGCTGGCCTGGATGTTTCGGGCCTGTCTTTTTCAATAAATTTTAAGGCCACGATTTTATTTGTCGACAGCGATCTGCTTACCGAAAGCTTGCCGAGTGCCACGGCGAGCATCGACAGCATTATACATTCCAAAGAACATCCCATTTTGCATCCGGATAAAAAAGATAGGGAGAAAATCCTTAAAAATTTCAAGTTGATATACGATATGTCACAGGAGACAAATCATCGATTTTTTGAGGAAGCACTGAAACTTCAGATGCAACTTTTTTTATTGGAAATGTGGCACATTTTTGAGGATGAACTCGACAGGAGAAAGCGAAGCCTGCAAAGCGGAACTTTGTACGAAAGATTTATACAATTGGTACAGGAACATTGTATGAAACAACGGGAGGTAAGGTTTTACAGTGATAAGCTGAATATTACACCCAAATACCTAAATTACATTTGCAAGGTCAATACCGGAATAACTGCATCAGAATGGATACAGCGAAATGCAAAAGAGCGGATCATCATACTATTGCAAAATAAGAACCTTAACATCTCTGAAATAGCTGATGAAATGGATTTTTCGAGCCGTTCGTTCTTTACTCGCTATGTAAAAAAATTGCTTGGCGTAACGCCGAAGGATTACCGGGAGAGAATTTGAATAATTCATAAATTATAGGAGTTCTGAACAAAGCAATGACAAAATATTAAATTATCCTATCGTTTACCAAAACTCACCATAATGGAAAATCAAATCACAAAATCACTAACCACCAATAAGTTAATAGAAGATTTCAAAGTCAAACGCACAATTCTTTCAGAAGAAGAAGCAGAAAAGTGTATAGACTTAACTTATTTCTTTTCAGAACAGGTTAAACTATATAATTCTGGCAAATCGTACAATCATGTCAAATTTAATAGCGCTGAAGCAAAAAACCACATAACGTAAATTATAACTTATTCGCTAAGAAAGTGTTAGTTAAGCAGACTTAAAAATTTTGAAGCCTTTTGCACATTATGGTTGGGAAAATGGGCTCAAACCAAAAATAGGCCTCTATTTTCGCTATGCAACGATTTGAAAATCAGCTAAAACACAAATGCCCTTCACGATATCGTGAAGGGCATTGGCACCCTTTGCTGGGCTAGAACCAGCGACCCTCCGATTAATCCCGCACCTGCGGGACTCTAACCAACTGAGCAAGAGGTCCATGTAGAACATCACCTTCAATCATTCTTTCAATAAGATTTTTGCTCTTTTGTTTCTTAATAAATCTTTCTATACGAATGGCTTCAGCCTCCACCTCACTGCAAGAAAAAACGGCTTTCAGCATCCATGGCCGGTGTTTGGAAGTGAAAGTTACTCCGATGGAAGAGTTATGTTCCAGCAAGCGACGAACAAAATCACTTGTGTAACCTGTATAATAGATGTTAGATCTTTCTGAATACAGAATATATATATAAAACATAAAAATAGCTAAAAACAGAAAAGCCTTACCGGGCATGGTAAGGCTTTTCTGAAATTTGGCTCCCTCTGCTGGGCTCGAACCAGCGACCCTCTGATTAACAGTCAGATGCTCTAACCAGCTGAGCTAAGAAGGAGTACTGGTTATTTACCAAAAAACAAGGATTTTAAGCCCCTTTTTCTTTCGGTGGTGCAATGTTACGACTTTTGTGCTTAACCATCAAATTTAATCTTAAAATATCCATAAAAACTATTTGATGCAGCAAGTCATTAATCCTGCAGTTTCCTAAGATCCGAAGGATTTTGCTGAGTAGCATTTTTGAAAAAGCGGCTGAAGTGGCCTGCATCAGTGAAGCCCAGTTGATAAGCTATTTCCTTGGCAGATAAGCTTGTGTAATAAAAAAGCCTTTTGGCCTCCATGATAATCCTATCCTGTATCATCGCTGAAGGTGGGCTGTAACCATACTGTGCAAAAATACGGGTAAGTGTTTTGGGCGATTTATTGAGCTGGCTGGCATAAAACTGTACCTGATGTTCGGTGTTATAATTCTGATCTACCAGTAGATTGAATTGCCTGATCAGGTCAAATTTCTCCTCTTCATACACTTTATCCCCCAGGTACTGTTCTTTGGCAAGTCTTGTGGTGATGATCACCAGGCGTTTAACAAGCATCTGGAGCATATCCGTCTGTATCGTGTCTACAGTCTCAAATTCTTCAATAAACATTTGCTGAAGGACCCGCAGCTTTTCGCGGTGCTCATCATCCAGCTTCAGGAACAGGTTTCCGCTGTAGCCATTAAAGAGCATGCCGAGACAACTGATTTCAAAGTAGCTGTCTGTAAGGCAGTAAAAGTTCCGGCTGTATTGCCAGGAAGTTATCAGTTCTGGCTTGTCAAAGCTGAATGCCTGACCGGATAACAAGGGAATAAGACCGAATGGCTCAAAATCATAGGAAGTACCATTTATAGTCATTTGCTGGTGCTCCGCACCATTCAGGTTGATCGTCAGCAGAAATTCGTCATCCTTTCTTCCGCTAAAAAAATGTAGCGGAGAAGCCTCCTGGTGATTAAAGATCAGTTTGCCTTTAGTTTTAGGGGATATGTGTACGAGGTGCATCAGGACCTATTTAGCGTTTAATTGAATAGTATTGAAATTCTTTGCAAAGCTACACCTTTCTCATCTACAAGAATTTTCCATAAGTCATATGATTATCACATTGCCTGATGGGGAAAATTCGGCAAGCCTTTGAGAAAATAATCCATTTCTTAAGTGCTGCGATTAAGGCAACTTTGTCTTATAAATCATCAACAAATTATAATTATCATGAAAACAATAAAAAGTTTAACATTAGCCTTGTTAGTAGTCTTCAGTACTTTTAACCTTTACGCCCAAAAATCAGAAAAACCTACCATTATTTTGGTTCATGGCGTCTGGGCTGACGGTTCGTCATGGTCTAACCAGATTAGTGCCCTTCAGGCGAAAGGTTATCCTGTTATCGCGGTACAGAATCCCATTACCTCACTTGCTGATGATGTGACAGCAACAAAACATGCCATTGCACATGCTAAAGGAAATGTTATCCTGGTGGGCCACTCCTGGGGAGGATTTGTGATCACTCAGGCAGGCAATGACCCTAAGGTAGTAGGACTGGTTTATGTGGCAGCTTTCGCACCGGAACTTGGAGAATCTATTGCTGCTTTATCTACAAAAGCACCAGCGGTTACATTGAGCAATTATTTTGAACCATCAAACGGATTCTTATACCTGTCCCATGAGGGTGTAAAAACTGCATTTGCACAAGATTTAAACGAGAAACAACAGAACATGATCTTTGCTACTCAGGAGCCCGCTGCACAAGGTGTATTTGCTGAACTAAGCGGAGAGCCCGCATGGAAAACTAAAGCAAGCTGGTATATCGTAGCCAAAAGTGATAAGGCCATACATCCTGACCTGGAGCGCCTGATGGCTAAAAGAAGCAATGCCAAAACCACAGAGATTGAATCCAGTCACGTACCGATGTTATCACATCCTAATGAGGTAACCAGGATCATTGAAGAAGCTGCAAATTCTGCAAAATAAGCTGATCTGTAAAAAATTAAAAGCGGCATCCATCCGGATTGCCGCTTTTTCTATTACTATTAACTAAAATTTACGCTTATTGTGCTGTCCCAACCGATGCAATGACCGCCCCGCAGTCGAGCATATTTTTCGGGAAATAAGGATTTCTGATCTCCTTTGCGTCGCTGATCCATACCTTATTTGCCATGGGGCACCGCTGTTCGTACAACACGGTTTTCTCAGGTGTAACCTTATCAATGATTGTCCACATTCCTTCAGAAAGTTCCGCCATATATTGGCGCTGTTTATTGATGGAATGGGTATCGGCAATCTGCTGCGCCAGTCCTTTAAGCTGTCCACGCATCACTGTAGCCTTATTCATTTCTTCCAATGAGAGTTTCTTGAATTTAAACTTAGACAGTGCAGCAGCAAGTGCTGCTGCAGATTTTGATGCTTTCAAAGAATCTGAAATAAGAAAATCCTGTTTGAGAGCCAGATATTGCGATACAATTTCCTTTTTTAAAGCTTCTCTTTCCTTTACCAGTTCCGGGGCAACTTCCTGTGCGGAGGTTTTCATTGCGTTTTGCGCGTATGCGGTACCAAAGCTGAGGGCAAACATCAGGCCCATGATTATTCGTTTCATATTAAATGTGTTAAGTGGTTGATTTTTTATTGATTCTGTTGATTTGCAGGAGTATATCTTCCAGGTGCAGTTTGTTGAGACCAGTACTCTTTGGTATCAGCTGTTTAACTTTCTCACGGATGTGACCCATGTGTTTGACAGCTTCCAGCCTTACATCACTGCGTTGAGAATTATTCATCGCTTTGCCATCTGCCACATCTTTCGGGTTGATCAGAACTGCCAGCTTTTCGATATAAGAACGTTGCAGGCTCCTCTGGTAAGATTGCTGGGTCAAACTACCGGCAGGCACTTTCCAGATCATCGGCAGCATATCCGCCAGGAATTCACTTACGGGATAAGGGTCAGCAGCAGCATAAGCTTTCTGTTGCAGATTAAACAGCATGCCTGAGCTGAGGAGCATATTCAGCGCCTGCGTCTGCTGATCTGAAATATCTTCCATTGCTTTACTGTCAATCAGCTGGGTAATGTTTTTAGGATATAACCATAATGGCGGATTAAAGAGCTGTCGATTGATGTAATCAAGGGCCCGTTTCACTCTGATTTTAGGCATTTCTTCATAGACCACTCCCACTTCCTCAACACTACGCTTGGTAATGTTGCGGTTGCCAATATTTTTGATCACATGGTACAGGTATCTTGTATATTGGCGCACTACATCCTTATGCAATTCAGCCAGGTTACTGTAATTATCTCCTGGCTCACTCGTCCACTGTACGAGGTGCGAGACCACTCTCTTCAGGTTTTTTATACCATAATCACTCGCCGCAACGGCATCATCCCCAAGATCTTCTGACTGGCTGCGCGGGTCTTCATCCTTACCTTCACCGCCAAACCATAACTGCGGATGTACTTTAAGGGTATCTGTAACCATTTTGCTCAGTATCTTCTCCTCTGCATAGCTCCCGCCTTTCTGATCTATATAGCGATAGCCAAAATTGATTGCCCATTGATCATATGCACCAATTCGCGGATAAATTCCTTTGGGTGAGATATGATCTTCAGGCTGGGCAACATAGTTGAAACGTGCATAATCCATAATAGAAATGGTATGCCCGTTTTTCTCCACCCACTTTTTATCTCTTAGTTTTTCTACCGGAGTCTGACTGCTTGCCCCCATGTTATGTCTTAATCCGAGGGTATGTCCGATTTCATGTGAAGACACAAACCTGATCAGTTCACCCATCAGCTCGTCATCAAATTCCATCTTTCTGGCTCTCGGGTCTAATGGGCCTGCCTGTACCATATACCAGTTATGCACCAGCTTCATCACATTGTGAAACCAGCCTACATGACTTTCGATGATCTCGCCACTTCTTGGATCGCTGATCCTCGGCCCATAAGCATTAGGAGTTTCGGATGCATAATAGCGCAGTACAGAAAAGCGGGCATCTTCAAGGCTCATGGTCGTATCGGCCTCCGGCCATTCCTTCCCTACAATTGCGTTTTTAAAACCTGCCTGTTCAAATGCCTTTTGCCAGTCGTTAATTCCCTGTATCAGGTACGGCCTCCATTTTTTTGGAGTTGCCGGATCAATGTAATAAACTATCTGTTTCTTAGGTTCTACGAGGATTCCCTTTTTATACTTATCCATGTCCTTATCCTTTGGTTCAAGGCGGTAACGCTGGATAAAAAATTTGGCCTGTGCCCGCTGCCTGTCTTCATCAAAAAGGACGAATTTATTGGCAAAGTAACCTACGCGCTCATCGGATAACCGCTTTTGCATAGGCACTTTCGGCAACAGCACCAGCGAAGTATTGAGCCTCAGGGTTACAAATCCTGTTTGTGCCCCTGCAGGTGCAGCACCAATGTTAGTACTGTATGTTTTGGTAGTTTTTACCTCCACATTGATCGGATAGGCACCCATACTTTCGATAAAAGAACGGTCATCTGCCAGTCCGCCGAGCTTTTTAGAACCCTTTTCTTCGGTGGTCATGGCAATTGCGGGTACGTCCTTTTTAAAGAAATCGGTGACCTCAATTACAGAGTTTCCTGTTTTAGGATTGACTGCTTTAATATCGAAGGCAGCGATGATCGGGTTTTCGCCCGACTGCATTACGGCTTTGTAAAAAGGCCCATCGCTATTGACTACATCCTGGCGGTAAACCAATACTTTGAGCAGGAGGTTGTTGTTATTACCCTTTTCAAAATAGATGGTTTGTTCATTGACCTTCTCACCTCCGTAGCTGCCCATGCCCTGGGCAGTGCTCACATATCTGCTCACTGTTAGCAGGTAACGCCCAAGGAGGCTGTCCGGCACTTCAAAATACCATTTTTGCTCTACCTGACGGATGTCAAACAAACCCTGTTGTGCTTTGGCACTTTCGGGAATGATCTTTTTGTATTCTACGGGTTTCTTTGCTGTACTATCTGCTTTTTTCACTGGTGTCTGGGCATATGCCGGGGCAGAGAAAAGGCAAACAGCCAGCAGGGTCGATATTCTTACATTCATGTTAAAACGGTAGTTTTTCGTCTGTATTTAAAGTGAGGTTCGGGTTTTTCTTCAGGATATTTAAAGGAAATGGGATCACATATAACCTTGAAGTTGGCAATAGTGTGTAAGTAACCTGCGGAACAGTTTTATTGACCAGCGGGTAAGTTCTCACGATAGTTTTTGCATACTCGGGTTCTACATTCAGCCGTTTCAGGTCAAAGAACCTGTTGAAGCCAAACATTAATTCCTTTCTGCGTTCATTGATCACCATCTCCATTGTAGCTTTTCTTGTTGCCGGCACAGGCAAATTGATCGTACCGGAAAGAATCCTTTTCTGACGCAGCTGGTTGACAATCGCTGTTGCACCAGCCAGATCATTCTCTCTTGCCAGGCACTCTGCTTTCATCAGATGTACTTCCGTAGTTTTTAAGCCAACCGTTCCGTAGAAGAACCTGGTGTAAACAATATTCCAGTACGCTGCATTGGAGCCAATATCCAGAAAACTTGCACTGGTGGTATTGAAGAACATATTGAACCTGGCATCATTGGTACCAAATAAAGCTCTCAACTCAGGGCTGATCAGCCAGGTGTAACCAAAATTCATTTCATTATATCCCTGCATATACATATAACTAAGGATCTCCGGGTTATTTGGTGCCGCCAATGGGGTTACCGATGGTCCGCCGTTAACCGTTGTATATTTTACCAGGTCGAAGATTTCATTGTTGTAGGACAGTGATTTGTCGCATGCAGCTTTGGCTTCTGCAATTTCTCTTTTGAACAGATGAATCTTGGCTTTCAGCGCCCATGCAAAAGCTAAAGAAGGATGATAGATATCAGCAGGCCTGGCTTCCAGGAATGGCAAAGCCTCATCAATATCTTTCTGGATAAAGTCATATACCTGCTGCACAGTAGATTTCACCGGCTGTGCCTCCAGGTCATACTTATCCATGATACATATTCCGCCATCAGTCGCTGCTGTTGCTGCGTTATATGCTTTTGCGTATACGTTTACCAACAGAAAGTGGTCAAATGCCCTTAGCGCTTTGGCTTCTGCTTTGGCCAGCTGCTTCATGCTGTTATCCCCCTTACTTTCATCGACCAAAGAAATAATGGTGTTCCACCTGTTGATGTACACATAAGACCTTTCATAAAAATTGGAGGCAGTAATCAGTGGAACACGGTCTGTTTTCTCATCAAACAGAAAGTGAACAGTATTGATATTAGGGGTAACTCCGATAACGTTGGATTCTTTCATCCACATGTCATCAACCAGATACTGAAAATTAGTGATCAGGTAGGCCCTGTTGGGGAAGGACACCATGTCATAATAATCTTTGGTGGATTCGATCACCGCTGATCCTCTTGGAGTAAGATCAGTGAATTTTTTACAGCCTGCGGACAAGCTGAGGATAAGTAAAAAACCTATAAATATATTCTTGTTCATCTTCTTAAAAAGTTAGGTTAAAGCCAAACACAAATGATTTGGGGTTTTGCAGGGTTCGGGTACCGCTATTTGCAGTATAATACTCAGGATCGATATCATTACCTGCTGCACTGAGGTACCATAAATTATTCACCTGTCCGGTTAAACGGGCAGAGGAAACGTGGATCTTTCTGCTGAAAGATTGAGGCAGGTTGTAGGAAAGCGATACGCTTCTCAGTTTCAGATAATCACCTTTGATCACATTGACATCTGCATTTCTCCACATATTGGAGATGACAGATGCACTGCTGATCATATTTTGTGAGTAATCAACCCATAACCGCGGTGTTGATGGTACATTGCCGTTTGTATAACGCTGATTGATGCTCAGGTCGCTCAGATCATTGGAAGCCAGACTGGGCACATCCTTTCTCATTACATTTCCTCCTGAAAACACCATGAGTGCGCTCAATTCAAAAGATTTGTAAACAGCCCGCTGAGACAAAGAGCCTGTATAGGTTGGGATAAGGCTTCCCATCTTCACAAGTCCCGAAAAGTTATTTACCGTTTTAACACTGGATACAACCGGGTTTCCACTGGCATCAAATTCAACTGTTGCCCTTCCGTTTTCATCCAGGAAATAAGGATAACCGTTTGTCATTCCTCCATAGCGGTAGGCATACAGTGTATTGATTGCTGAACCTTCGATATAATAGTCACGCGGCGCTGCGACATAGTTATAAGCTGTTGATAAGGCGTTGTTTACCTTACCTATTTTGTTTTTGTTAAAGCCAAGAATAAACATTGAACTCAGGGTAAGCTCATCAGTCTTATACCAGTCGCCCCCAATACTAATCTCTATCCCCTTATTCAGCAAAACACCATTGTTGATCTTTCTGCTTGCTGCACCAACTGTTGGATCGAGTTCTGTAGTGACGAGCAGGTCGGTGCTTTTTTTGGAATACACATCAATGCTACCTCTCAGCCTGTTAGCAAACAGGGCGTAATCCAAGCCTGCATTCACTGTTGCCGTTTTCTCCCATCTCAGCTTGGGGTTGGGCAGTGTTGTGATATCCAGATACTGCAAGGCAGGAATAAGCTGGTCATTTTTTCTTCTGGCAGTCAGGAATTTACTGCCTGTCTGGTCGATATTTCCATTGATACCATAGGTTGTCCTGAATTTTAACAGGCTTAGCCATGGTGTATTGCTCAAGAATTTTTCATTGCTGATGTTCCAGCCCAGGCCTGCTGACCACAGTGGCCTGTTCTTAAACTTCGGGTCTACACCAAACAAATCGGCCTGATCTATCCTTACACTTCCTGTCAGGTTATATTTGTTTAAATAGGTGTAACCTGCATTGGCGAAGCTGGATATATACCTGTGTTTGGTTTCTGCCTGTGTGCTGGCCACAAAACCCAGTGTTTTATTCCCACCATAGATATAACTCGGGGCACCTGTTTCCCTCAAAGTAGCATTATTTAAGATGACAGAGGTCAGCGTGACAGGATCATATCCGTAACGGATTTCATCCATACCAATCGGTATCATCGTCTGGCGCAACTCAAAACCTGCGATTGCAGTTAAGGAATGTTTACCTTCCGGACCGAAGCTTCTATCGAAACTTAACTGATTCCGGAGTGTATAACTATTGGACTGTTTCATATTCTGCCTGTACCGACCGCCGGCAGGGAGGGCATGGGTATATATGCCTGTTGCAGGTGTAAACCCGGTC
>Ga0163161_10000338_pt1 | contig 39930 bp, 60 predicted proteins | sample S45metaG_FD_129847 | JGI IMG/M metagenome (GOLD analysis project Ga0163161, IMG submission 129847) | Switchgrass rhizosphere microbial communities from Kellogg Biological Station, Michigan, USA - S4-5 metaG | ecosystem: Host-associated > Plants > Roots > Rhizosphere > Soil | place: USA... | reverse complement strand
TTCACTTGGAGTGTGAGGCTAACGGTTACCTGATGGGTACCGCTGGTATCATTGCAGCGAAGCAGATCGCCGGTGCGACTCCGACCGCCTCGCCGCTTTTTGACGAGACGCCGATGATCGTCGGTACGAACATCACGGTGACTTACAACTCCGTGAGCCTGCCAGCGAAGAGCTTCAGCCTCGATATCAACAACAACATCGAGGATGATGACTTCCGGTTGGGTTCGTTCTACCTCGGTGACCTCACCCCCAAGCGTCGTGAGATCACGGCCAGCTTCAGCCTTCGTCAGACTTCATCGGCTATCTGGAGACAGGCTACCTACGGCACCACTGCGGCAACGCAGATGGGTGGTCTGGTTACCAAGCAGCCTCTCGTCATCACGATGAGCACTTACGAGGTTATCGGTGCTACCGTGATCCCGTACTCGCTCACACTAACCATCCCCAAGTTCGCGTACAAGCCGTTTGCGTTCGACCCGAGCGGAGACGACATCATCGAGAACGATGTCGAGGGTCAGGCACTCCGTCCGGCAGTTGCTACCCCGATTATGACGGCCCTGGTCGTCAACTCGACAGCGACTGTCGCCTAGTTTCCCTTGCCCGATGGCCCGCTTCTAGCCCTGCCTAGGAGCGGGCCATCACGGCATAAAGAGAGCCACTACCGACCACACTGGAGGGTCAAAGGCTATGACTGAAACGCTGACCAATCCCCCGCAGGACGATGAGCGGGTGATTGAGAACTACTACGGGTTCTCAGAGACGCATCGATACACGCTTCCTGACGGAGTGCAGTGGATCGACTACAAGGTGATGGACGAGGGCAAGCGCTCTATGTTCCAGAAGCTCACCAACAAGGACATCACGCTTCGGCGACAGTCCGGTGATGCTTCGATCAAGGTGGACCCCGCCGAGGAGCGCAAGGTTCTTCTCGAGCAGTCGGTTGTCGACTGGTACATGCTCAAGCCGAAGCCGGGTGTCGATCACCCCCGCAAGCAGTCTGACTTCGATCCTGTTAAGTTCAGCATCGGTTCGCCTGGTTCCGAATTCAGCCAGTGGCTTGCAAAGGCCAACCCCAAGGTCATTGATGATCTCGAGTTCACCATTCGCAAGGCGAACCCGTGGATGCAGGCTGATATGGACATCGAGCAGATCGATGAAGAGATCAGCCGACTGACCGATCTTCGCAAGCAGGTCGAGGAGCGTCAGTTGGGGGAATCCGCTTCCTCCAGCAGGTAAGGCAGTATGTTCGGGGTGACCCCGTAGAGAATGCCGATACTGCGATTCGTCTCTTCAGTCTCTGTGAGGGAATGAAGTGGGCGCACCTTCCAGTAGCAGGCGGGCTCTATGATCAGAGCCCTGAGCTGCTGGAGAAGTTCCGTATCATTTTCAGAGAACGCTCTGTCCATGAGGCGGAAGAGGAAAAGAAACGCGAGCGAGAAGCCAAGCGCCCAGGTGGAAGAAGTAGGGTTGCAGGTCATCGGTAACGGTGGGTAGTGGTCATGCTTGATTGTGTGACCACTACCCGCTACAGTTCTGACCCGTCGGGCACAGCGAGGCCCATCACAGACTCTAAGGTCTGAAGGGGATTAGCTGTTGACCAGCTATATGAACATCACGGTGAGGGTGGCATCTGCCAAAGCCCTCGCCCAACTCAAGGCAGTGCAAGGCCAGGTCAATGCGACCAATGCCTCACTTGCCCGCGGAGCCGCTGGAGCCAGCACCTTTAATCGTGGGCTGGCGCTATCGCCGCTCGTGAAGTACGGAAACCAGATCCAGTGGGTCGGCCGTCAGCTTCAATACAACTTCACGTTGCCTATCCTCCTAGCAGGAGGAGCAGCAGCGAAGTTTGCTCTTGATAACGAGAAGGCGTTTACTCGTATCTCGAAGGTCTACGGCGACCTGTCGATGGACAGTAAGGTTCTGAAGAACGAACTTCACAGTCTCCAGGGTGCCTTCGTTGAGCTGTCAAATCACTACGGCGTTCAGCAGAAGGAAGTTCTGAACATCGCAGCCGATTGGGCTGCTGCCGGTGCATCAGGTGTCGCCCTCGCTAGAGGCGTGGAGCAGACTCTGATTACGATGGTCCTCGGTGAGATGGATGCCGAGCAGGCGACCAAGGCACTGATTTCCATTCAGGCTCAGTACCGTCAGAGCACCAAGGAACTTGCCGATACCATCGGTATTCTGAACATTGTTGAGAACCAAACCGGCGCTAGCCTTCCTGACTTGATTACTGGTCTGGCTAAGGCTGCGGGTTCTTCTCGAAACGCAGGTATCGATGTTAGGCACCTCGCCGCCTATATGGCTGCACTGGTACCTGCTGCAGGTAGTGCGGCTAGCGCAGGTAACGCACTTAAGACTATCATCTCTCGACTCATGGCGCCGACGCTTGATGCTACTAGTCTGCTTGCAGATATGGGTATCAAGACGGATGACGTTGCATGGAAGAGCCTGAATGCTGTAGACCGCATTCAGCTTCTTGCTGAAGCGTTTAACAAGCTTCCCCAGGCACAAAAGGCTGTAGTCTCCGCTACCCTCGGTAGTCGATATCAGCTTAACAAGTTCGACGTGCTTCTCGAGGCTGTTACAAACAGTCAGAGCTACTATCACAAGGCGCTCGATGCTACGGCGAACCGTGTTAAGTACATGCAGCAGGCTCAGAAGGAGCTTAACACTGTACTGAACTCGAACCCACAGCGCTTGAAGCAGATTTGGGTTATCCTACAGAACGCTATGGCTGACGTGGTACAGCCGATGATTCCGATTATCCTTATGCTGGCGACTGCGATTAAAGATGCCTTTACTTGGTTTACTAATCTTGATCCGGCGATCCAGAAGGCTGTCACGGTTGGCCTACTCTTTCTGGCGCTTTTGGGTCCTGTTATCCGGTACGTCGGAGCCACCACAGCGCTGGTAGGAATTCTTGGTAACGCTTTCCACGGGCTCGGTCGAGCGATCTTCTTTGCAACGAGTATGTTGTTTAAGTTCGCTGGCGTTCTCCTGGCGCCTGTGAGAATTGCTCTAGACCTGATGATCGCCACAATTGGTGGTCTGTTCGGTGCGCTCATGGGGCCATTCGGCAAGGGTATGCTCCTGATTGGAAAGATCTGGACAGCCGGCTTGCTTGTTCTGGTCTGGAGTCTTAATAAGACTTTCTTCCTTCTTCGTACTGCGATCTACGGTGGCTTTGTCGGCATGGGAGTTGTCATGCGACAGGCTACTACAGTACTTGCGACAGTGTGGAATGCAGTGTGGGTTGCACTCGCTGGTGCTGCTACTACAGCCTGGATTGCAATTCAGCGAGGCTTTGCTGTCTTTTGGATTGCAATGCAGGAGATTCTCATTGCTGCTTCGCGTTCGCTCGGCGTCGTCTGGTTTGCCGCCACGTTAGGCTGGCGCTACATCTTCATGGCAGGTCTTGCAGCGATCGAAGGCTTCTGGAAGGCCTTCCTAGTTGAGATGCAGATTCTACTGATCGCCTGGGCTCGAGTCATGGGTGCAATCTGGCGAGCGTCGATCATGCTGTGGTGGGGTATCAATCTTGCCTTTACTCGTGGCATCCCAGCCTTGTGGGCAGTAATGGGTGTCTCGCTACGCGCTGTTATGCTTGGCTTGACAGTCTTTATGTCTAGGGCTTGGACTGCAATCGTCGTGGGTGCCCGAGCAGGTGTTATTGCTCTTGCGCGGCTCGTGATCGGTGGAGTTGCAGCACTCGCTGGTGGCGTTACTGTTGCAGGCGCTGGCATTGCCCTGGCCATTGGTGCGGCTCTGGCAGCCGCTATTGGTCTTGCTTATATTTTCCGTGATGACTTGGCTCGCATGTGGCATCAGGTAGTTCAGACCGCTACAGATGCATTTAACGCTTTGCCTGCAGGTATCGCTGCGGCCATGAGTGCAGTCGTTACGATTGTCTACAAGGCAGCTATGGCTGTGTATGAACTGTTCAGCTACCTTAACCCGTTTGCATCACACTCGCCGTCACTGGTTGATAACGTCACGAATGGTATGGCTGAGGTTCGTAAGCAGTTTGCAACTGTTACGCAGATTCATAACCCGATCATGCAGGCATACGCTGACATCAAGAAGTTTGGTGCAGCGACCGCTGATCTTAAAAAGGGTATGGATACCCTTGATCGAGCCAAGGACCTTAAGAATCTCCGTATCGTAGCGCCTGGTGCTATCGATGAATTCAAGACTCTAGTTAAGGACCTACAGCGTCTAGAGGCTCTTCAGACAAAGTTGGGCAACAACCCAGCTATGAAGAAGATGGAAGCTCAGATCAATGCTAACGACATTGCTCAGAAGAAGCTTCGTCTCGAAATGCTCAAGATGGGCGATGCTGGTGACATCGATAAGATCAAGCAAAAGTACGCTGATCTACAGGGTCAGATCGAGATGCTTTCCGGTCAGCGTTCTAGCCTTCGTTCAGCCGGTGCAGGTGGAGATATTACCGGCTGGTACGACCAGCAGATCTCTGCACTAGAGAGTCAGCAGAAGGCGCTCAATGATCAGGCCGCTCCGATCCAGAAGCTAAATGATCAGCTTGCTCAACTGCAGCGTCAGGGTGAGATTCTCAACCTCGAAGACTCGCTTCAGTTTGACCCGATTCGTCAGCAGGCTGAAGATGTTGCTACTGCGATTCGGGATATCCAGAGCGCATTGTCCGACATGACTGGTGCAGCAGATCGCGCAGTCCAGTCCGGTCGAAAGGCTAACGCAAAGGGTAAGATCGTTGGTCCTGGTACTCAAGCATTCAGGGATGCTGCCGGTGGAGACTTTGCTATCCCTGGTGGCAAGGGTTCACAGATCGGACGGGAGTTCCCGAACGTCAAGGATCAGTCAGGTTTGATTGATCAGTACACGAAGGACCTTGCTCGTCAGACCTCTGAGATGTTTGGTAAGTTCGACGTGTTCGGACCTATCAAGAAAAAGTGGAACGAGTTTATGAACTGGATTGACGGCACTGCGCTGCCGAAGATTCAGAGTATCAAGGATAGCATCAAGGGCATGTTCACCGGCATCGGTGACTCTTCTGTTATCGATACTGTTATGGGTAAGGTTCAGGCATTTTGGAACACTCTCAAGCGTTGGGGTTCTGCCCTCAAGCGTTTGTTTGGTGATGACCTGAAGCATACTTGGGAAGAGTTCAAGAACAATGCTCAAAAGGCATTTGATGAGATCGGTCCTGAGGTAGAGAAGTTTAAGGAACTCTGGAAGCCATTGAAGCAACTGTTTGCAGAGTTGAAGCCGATCCTTAAGGTAGTTGCTATCATCATCGGTGTAGTCTTGCTTGGAGCACTGAAGATTATTAGCAGTGTTCTTGCTAACACCATTGACCCGATCCTGGAAACCTTCATTAACGTCTTTGGTGACATCATCCAGGTTGTTCGAGGATTCTTCCAGATTATCCTCGGTATCTTCACTGGTAACCAGCAACTGTTCCTCGATGGTATTGCTAACATCTTTAGTGGTCTTGGTCAGCTAGTGTTCCATATCATCACTGGTGCCGGTGAGATCATTCTTGGTGCAGTGTGGGGTATTGTTAAGGGCGTATGGGACTTCTTCACCTGGCTGTCGGACGAGCTGGTCGGTCATTCGATCATTCCAGATATGTGCAAGGCTATCGTTGACTACATCAGGAAGCTTCCGGAGAAGATTTGGACCGCACTAAAGAATCTAGGAAAGAAGCTTAAGGATCGTGCAGTTGAAGGTATGACAGCTTTTTGGGAAGGTGTGAAGAACAAGTGGGAGAGTGTTAGAACCTGGTTCGTTGCACTTCCTGGTAAGATTGGTACCGCACTAGGCAACCTTGGGTCTACTCTTCTCCAGAAGGGTAGAGATCTTCTCGCCGGACTTGCCGAGGGCGTCCGAGCACGCTGGGATATATTCAGGACTTGGATTACAGGTCTTGGTACTCGCTTTGTCAATGCCCTGCCTAACCCGCTGAAGATTCTCTACAATGCTGGTAAGCAGATCGTTGAGGGTCTTATCTCGGGCGTTACGGATAAGCTTGCTGCGCTAGGCAAGATCGGTAAGATTCTCGCCGGAAAGCTCGGTGTGAACTTCCCAGGTTCACCTGTTAAGGAAGGTCCGCTGAAGGTTCTGAACAACGGATATGCAGGTGGGCAGATCGTCAAGATGCTTGCTGACGGCATGACGGCACAACTTCCTACCCTAACGAGTGCCGCCGAGGCTGTCGCCCGCGCCGCAAATCCCGGTCTCTCTAACGCTACCCTAGGAATGCCAACGCTCACGGCTCAGAGTGCGCTAGCGGCTAGCGTGGCACCTATCGTGACCGCTGCTACCGCCCGCGCCGACGCCGCCGCAGCCCGTGCAGCGGAAAGTGCTACTCAAGCGAACAACGGCGAGACTCACCTTCACTTCCACGGTGATCTTTCCTTCCCGAACATCAACAACGGTGAAGATGCTCAGGCGTTTATTCAGAACCTCGAGAGTCTGGCAGGGTAATGGCCTTCTATACACTTGCTGTTCCAGGTTCACCAGGAACCTTCATCAATCTTCCTGGTGTTACTGACGACCAGTTCGTCAATGACCGCGAGCGTGAAGTTCTCGTCGTCATCGGCCGGGGCAAGAAGGTTAACTACGGAACCAAACTCGGTATGACTGGAACACTGACTGTTAAGATTCGTGAGCTTGCAGGTTCTTCAGCCAGCAGCCAGCGAGATGCGATTGAGGCATTCCTTCTTGCTCATCCGAACCTAGTACTGAACAGCCCTTGGGGAGATGCCTGGCTGGTGGACATCGGCCCACTGAATATTACTCGTATTGCTGGTACTGGAGACAGCGAAGCTGTCGACCTCTCGTTCACCTACGAGCAACTGGATGCTGACTTGTGAGTGGTACGATCCTCCCGCCCCAAGGGGCGATCGATAAGCTCCTAGCACCTGCTACGGAGCTTATTCGTCGTATCGAAATCTTTGAGCACGATGGAGTAACTCGCTTTGCAGGGGGTGCTCACGATTGGCGTCTCATAGATGGAACAGTTAGTGTGGACTATGACCGGGATGAAAGGCGTACTGTTGAGCTTACACTCGACAATTCTGACTTTGGGCTATCGAATGCGCCGGGCAGTATATGGTATGATAAAGTAATCAAGGTCTTTCATGGTGTACAGATTTCAGATGTTCCCGTCTCGATCACTGAGTATGTACCAAAGGTTCTCATTATTGAGAATAACTACGGTGGTGTCTCGGGCGCTAACCAGCTCAGTACGTTTCAGTCTATCCTTACTGCTCACGGCTACACTGATCAGACTGTTAATCTGAGTGCTAGTACGCTCGGCTCACTGGCCGGATATGACATCATTGTCTCACTGTGTAACCAGTATGAGTCAGCTAAGGAGCCACTTCTTGCTGCAGCATACGAGGCTGGTTATTCAGTATTTACCACTGGTAACGATACTTCTGGCGAGAACTTTCCTCAGCTAATTAAGTCAGTATCTCATGTAGCCAGTCCAGGTAGTCCGACTAACGCCTGGACGATGGCTCCCAATTCAGCACTTGCTGGAAATCCTCTTGTTGCAGGCTGGAGTGCGTATACTGGATTTGCAACTGATGTAGACGGTTACTACATTACTGCTATTCCAGTTAATGCTATTCCGATCTCAAAGACTACACAGACCACCGCTGACGGCAGCAAGACTGTCTACAATATTGTAGGTACAGCCAGCGCCCGCGGAGGCTTCTGGATTCACATGCAGGACTTTTACTTGACTCCAACACAGGCTCAGAACTTTGTTGGAGTTGCTATGAACTTTCTGCAGCCGCTTGTGATTCAGACTGAACAGTACACTGGACAGATCGGCGAGTTCGATGTCGATGAGATTTCAGAAGCTCATTTTCCTTATGTCATTAAGATCAAGGGAAGAGACTATACAAAGCGTTGTTTGCTGAGTAAGTTTACTCAGAGCGAGAATATCCTTGTCGGTATTTCACCTGAAGAAGTTATCGGCAACATCGCAGCAAATGCTGGCATTACGAAGTTCTTGTTTGACTACTCGGGAACTGAAACCGGCAAAGACTTTATGTACGAAAGAGGAACTGAGCGGTGGGCGGCAATGAAGGAGATTGCCAACGCTTACAACTACGAGATCTTCTTTAACGTTCAGGGCTACCTCGTGCTTCGTAAGTTCATTGATCCAAATACCGCTACGCCGATCTATACTCTTAAGACTGCTGTTAGTGATGCTGGTCTTGTTACTTACGAAAAGTCAACCAACGATAGTCGTCTGGCTAATCATGTCGCTGTGACTGGTGAAGCTGCAGATATTGTGCCGGTCTTCGGAGAAGCCAAGAATACTGTAAGTGGTTCGCCTACTTCTATTGCTGAGATTGGTGACAGAGTTTATACTTACTCTAGTCCACTAATTGAGACGGTAACTCAGGCACAGGAACTTGCTGATAGTTTGCTGCGCGTTTCTGCGCTTGAAGAGTATAACCTGAGCTTCAGCAATATTGCACTGGCATATCTTGAGGTTGGTGAGGTTGTTCAGTTCACCGACCCGCGGCCGGCATCAGGTGATCCCACTACTTTTCTCCTGACACAGCTTGAGATTTCACTTTCTGTTGGTCCTATGTCTGGTACTGCAAAGCGGGTGACTGTCGTACTATGAACGAGTTTGAGAAGTTTGGAACTAGTACGAAGTTCCGTGACATTATGCGGAAGTTTATCTCTGCACAGATCGAGCGTGATCGTCCTCGTTATCGCTATGCGACTGTTGTAAGTATTCCTTCGGCTGATAAGTGTGAGGTACAGTTTCCCGGAGAGAGTTCTACTGTCACTGTTAACTGTACCTCGGTTGTACCTCTGTCAGCAGGTCAGACGGTTAGGGTAGAAGGTCTTAGAGGAGATCGTTATATCGCAGACGTAACCACAGGTGGCTCTACTGCTACAGTTCTCTTTGCCTACGATTACATGATCGTGCCATGACCGCGCTTACTCTTACTTATGTACCAATCCTTGAGTCGATCCATGTCTATCTCAATGGCGTAGAGCAGTATCAGCCTGACGATTGGACATATAATTCTGTGTCTAATCGTATCGACGTTGAGACACCGATGGACGCTAGGTCAGATGATTTACTAGAGTGTCGATATGCTTATCGTGAGCCGAGAATCTCTAACCCCGAGGTTATTGCCAACCAGCATGGTGACTTTGCTACAGGCACCTGGACACTCTATCTTCCGACAGCACCGGCTGCTGGATCTGGAGTTATTCTTGGAGGTGGAGCACCATTCGGTGTTACTCTCGCTCCAGTAGGTATGGGTGCGACCTGGACTCTAGTTGCAGGAGGAACTGGTCGTGAAGTCTGGTTTGGCGAGGACTGTGATGGAACAAATGGAGTAACAATTCACGGAGGCAGTGCGGTTGCACACGCTACTGCAGTTGAGGTTAAGAATGTAACTGCAGCGGGGGCAGTTACAGATGTTGACCTCGCCGGTACGCCGATGGCGGGGCCACTTATTGCGCCACCGCAAGGTGGTATTGCATTCTGTTATTACGTTGCTATTGGAGCAACTGCTACTCTGGTAACTGAGACGCCATCGCCCTGGACAGTGCTAGAGAATTCTGGCAACCCTCGAAGACACTTTGGTGTAGTCGAAGTTGCTGGTGGAGGAACAGCGCAGCGTGAGTTCTCAGATACGGACTCCTGGACAATCGTGATTCTGGCGGGGACATGACTTCTCTTCTTCTGACTTATATCCCCATTATTGAGTCAATGCACGTTTACCTCAACGGTATAGAGATGCAGATAGGCACAGATTGGGAGTATGACGAGCCAGGTAATAGAGTGATTACTCTCACTCCGATGGATGAAAGAAGTGACGATAAGTTAGAGTGTCGCTATGCTCATCGTGGCACAGTTTTGACTTATGATCGGCCTATTGTCATCGGTACACCTTGGGGATACTTAGAAAGCTTCTCAGGAACACGAGTCGTATACTTCCGTTTAGAAGGTAGAGATCGTGTACCAGTAGGATATGACACGAATATCATTGTTGGATTTGAAGAAAGTTTCTCCGGTCCAGGGTCTACAGATGTTGTCCCAGGTGGATATGCAGTTGTCTGTACAGATCAAGGATATGCAGATAACATCTACCGTATGGGAATCACAAGACCATACACCGAGCCAGGTGAAGCGCCCTTTACAAAGATTCATGTCTTTGTTGGTGAATGGTATTCAAGTCTTTATATTGCAGCAGACAACAGCCCTGCAACCATCTTCTATGATGGTGACGCAGGTTCTCCTCCTCCAACTTCTTACCAAGGGTGATCGCAGATGACTCTGATTCGCCCTTCGCAAATCCAGCAGGATGGTGCCACCTCTGGTCAGGTTATTAAATGGAATAACACAACAGGCCAATGGGAACCCGGTACGGCTGGTGGACCCCCTACCGGCTCGGCGGGTGGTGATCTCGGAGGTACTTACCCCAACCCCACCATTGGGGCTGCGGGTATGGAAGCCATCCGAGATATGTTGGCTACTGTCCTAGTTGCTGGCACTGGAATGACAATCACAGTTAATGACGCAGGGGATACGATTACGCTTGTATCATCTGGCGGTGGCTCTGCGTTAACCGTTAAGGACGAAGGCTCTAACCTCGACACGGCTGTTACTTCTCTTGACTTCGTAGGCTCTGGAGTAGTGGCTACCAATTCTGGTCACGCAGTTACTGTCACCATAGCTGGAGGCGGTGGAGGTAGTGGAGGTGCGCTTCTTAGTGGTTCTGGCCCTCCGTTCAGTATCTCAGGTTCTGCTCCAGCGCATCGAGCAAGTGTACAGACAGCCAATATTCCGGCCACGGCTCAGGGTGGGGATACTCTACTAGCATTCGTGTTCCAGAACTCCTACCTTCCGTCGGATGCGTCTGCTGCTACCATTACCGGATGGACGCTGGTTCAGACTGACGCTGGACTTGACTCATGGAACGGTGGCGGGATTAGGCTTACACTTCTGACTAAAACTGCAGCCGGAGCCACGGGCTCTACTTCATCCGAGGCTGGTAACGCATTCACTCCGAGTGGTACCTCGTATGCTGGTGCTTGGTGTATGGCGTACTCGCCGTCCAGTGGCGTCCACGCTGGCAGGAACCACAACATCGACTCCGCGAGTACGGTGTATGCAACTCTTGCGACTGGTGCTATCTCGGCAACGTACAACAACTCGCGGATTGTTCAGGCTCAGTATGGTGCCCGAGGCGGCGGCGGTGGCACTCTGTCGGCCACGATTGACGGTACGACAACACCTCGTCAGACATATGCCGACACGCACACGTCACTTGAGCTTAAAGACGAGACACAATCAACTGCTGGTGCAGTACGAACAGCAACATGGACCCTTGGTGGTCAGCCACTGGTTGTTGTCTTTAACGTTGTTCTTGATCCGCTCATCAGTACGAGCACTGGTAGCGACGGCGACTTCTATATTGATCTGGCTACAGGTAATCTTTATGGTCCAAAGGCTTCAGGCTCATGGCCGACTACTCCAATTGCAGTTAGTGGCTATACTGATGAAAACGCCAGAGATGCTATCGGTACAGCGTTAACTGATGGTTCTGGAGTACACAAGGTTGTTGACGATGCTGGAAACACGATCACACTTGAGCGTGGACCTCTCGTTATCAATACACAGACTGGTACGTCCTACACGGCTGTTCTGACTGACGCTCCAAAGTTCATCACTATGAGCAACGGCAGCGCTTCGACCTTTACTATTCCTCCGAACAGTAGTGTCGCTTTCCCCATTGGAACTGTTCTCGAAGGTGCTCAATTGGGTTCTGGTCAAGTGACGTTGACACCTGGTTCTGGCGTAACTGTAAATGGTACTCCTGGTTTAAAGATTGCATCACAGTATGGGACATTCGCAGTTATGAAGATAGCCACAGATACTTGGATTGCTTTTGGAAGGCTTGCGCCGTGAGTGTAGCTGCGATCATTGCTGCTCACTTCGTCGTTACTGGCGCGGGTAGTGGACTTACCTTTACCGCTCCAACGGTTCACACTGCTACGTTTACACAGTCAAATACCGGCACTACCACGGCTGTAACACTTCCTGCGACGATTCTTGCTGATGACTGGATCTTCCTTATTCCGATGGATCAGTTCTCTGTCAGTGGGATACCATCAGGATTCTCTACCTTGCGTGGACAGTGGGGAAGCAACCTGCTAGCAAGCGTCTATGTGAAGAAGGCTGTAAGCGGAGACGCTGGAGCTACTGCTACCTTTACTTTCAGTGGCACTGGCCCTGGTGAGATTGCTTGCGTCGTAGTTCGTAATGGTCGAGGTGTAATTCGCAATGTACGATTCTTTAACGCTAATGCTAACACCTCGACGTTTACTTTGGCAACGGCTGTAACGTCACTTGCTTCTGATCTCTTGCTCTATCTGGGCGGCATTCGTACCACGGCTGCTACCACTATTGGACAGTCTACTGGTACTACTGACGCCACCGATACTGTATCTCAGGTTCGAGCTATCGCAGGACACGCAACCGCATCTGGTGTAGACTCTAACCAGACCTGGACCTCTACTGTTACTGCAGGTACATCGCCAGGTGAGATCGGTCTTATTATCGCTATTGATGGAGATACTACTGCGACTCAGAATTATGAATTGGAAGTCCTGGCAGACAGTCCAATTGCCTACTGGAAGGGCGGCGAAGCATCTGGAGTTGGCTTCGGTGACAGATCTGGTATTCACGGATTCGGTGGACTGTATGCCGGTTCTCCGACTCTGGGTGCAACGGCTCTAATAAGTGGCGATACGTCGACTGCGGTTACTTACAATGGAACGTCACAGTACGCACTAACAGACGATCAACCTGAATTTGACTCAGGTGGATTTAACACAGTTGAGTCTTGGATTAAGACTACAGCCACAACAGGCGCGCCGATCTTCGTTGCTCGTGACTCAGGTGTGAACTCGTCTGCTTCAGGTCGATCTTTTCAGTTAGGTCTGAACCTTGGTAAACCTTATGTAACTGCCTTCATCGCTGCGTCACTGCCTGCGTTCACTGGAACAGTAGTCACGATTACTGGACCAACAAGTATCGCTGATGGAAACCGACATCAGGTTGCATTCACCTATGATGGAACGACTCTGATTCTTTATGTCGATGGAACAGCAGTAGCATCGACTACTTCAGCAGGGTTCTTGGCGCTGTCATGGCAGCTCTCCATAGGCTGTCGTTGGACTTCAAGTGCCACAGCCGCTTCGCTGACTGCCGCCACTATTGGGCACGTTTCCTATTATGGTACTGCACTTTCTGCTGCTCGAATTCTGGCACACTACAATGCAGGACTTGGAACTCCATAGAAAATTAAGGTCTAATAAAGATTACTGACGTTACATCGCATCCTGCCATGCTCGACAAATCGGGTACCCAGCCCTATCATGGGCCAGAACGCACACAGGACACAGGAGGTCCAAAGAATGCATACCCTCGTCATCCTTGCCGCCAACGGGGACGTTGCGGAAGTCAAGACAGCTTTTGATGTCAGAACCATCGCCGGCCTTGCAGCTACGGCTGTGCCGGTTGTCGTTCAGGTTCTGAGCAAGAAGACTGCTAGTGCTGGTCTGAAGGCTCTGCTCAACGTGGTCGGCGTCTCGCTCGTGACGGCGCTTGCATTCATCACTGACCCTGGTAACACTGTCATTACTTGGCAAACTGTTGTCAACGTGTTCCTGACAGCACTGGTTACCAGTGTTACGTCCTACAACGTTCTCAAGGCGTTCGGTATCTCGGGTACCATCGCTGAAAAGACCAAGGGTATCGGGTTTGATTCGCCGCCTAGCGTCCAGACTGAGGACGCCGGTGCTGAGGATGAACTTGAGCCTGCACCTGCTGTTGTTCCTGGCGCAGACTACCCTGGTGGACAGGCTGATCCCGAGGTCACCGACCCGGCTCAGCTTCACGAGGTCGAGGACGAGAAGTGAGAGTCCCTGAGTCAGAGTTCTACGGTGGCGAGGCAGTCGCTCGTGCGGCAGCCGAGCATGTCCACCCGACTCGTGACTGGACCCGCGACTGTCAGATGTTCGTTAGGACACGCTACGGGGTTGGGCCGGGTTCTGCAACTGCTCGTCTAGGCTGGCTAAGTGCTGAGAACAAGCATACCTCATATCCACCGCCTGCTGCTGTGCCGGTGTACTTCTGGATGAACAATATCTTCTGGCACGCTACCATCACGGCAGATCATTCTGCGAATGTCTGGAGTAACGACATTCTCCGACGTGGTAAGATCGACAAGGTGGGCATTGGCTTCATCGAGTCTCGGTGGGGTGCTCGTTATCTCGGCTGGACTGAAGAGATCAATGGCGTTCAGGTCTATGACGGTCGTACTGTCATTGACATCTCGAATGTCATTTATGCCGTCAGGAACGGCACTCATCTTCACAATGGCCCTGAGTTCAAGAAGGCTGTTGCTGCCGAGGTTGGCAAGGGCCAGATGAATCTTGACTCTCATGTCATGGGCGGGGGCGTCAAGACTCAGATCGGCAAGTTGCAGGAGAAGTGGTACGGCTTCCACACGGGGATTCCAGGTCCGAAGCTGATTGTCAAGCTGTGTGATAAGCATGGCATGAAGGCTATTGCGTAAGCAATGTCGCAACAGGATACCAACGGGACTAGCGGTGGGGGAGTGCAAGAACTACGGAGGCACCTGAATGAAGTTGTAACTCGGCTCGAGTCTATCACCACCAGACTCAATACTGAGTTTATAAGTATCTCGGTATTTAACGAGTACAAGAAGCTTCAAGACGAGATTCACCGGGGTCTAAGAGAAGATGTTGAAGATCTCAAGGACGACAAGAAGTGGCTAGTGAGACTCGTCGGAGGTGTAGTCGTAGTTGCTCTACTCGGAGTGATCCTAGTATCTAATCAAGCCGGTGCGAAGTGATGACAGCCGAAGACGAAAGGCTGGAAGAGGAAGAGCTACTAGAACTCGCCCGTGATACTACGGACAGGCTAAAATTACTGATCACCAAGCTCGAAGCCTTTGCCACTGTTCCTGCCGATACGGGGGCTCGACGTAGAGCAACAGACAGGGATAAAGATGACAACCAGCGAGGATGACGCCATTATTGATCAGAACGATGGCCTTGACGTGACCGTCAGAGGAGGGAGAGGAGCCCAGGGGGAGCGGGGTCTACCTGGCGATAGTCCTGGCAATGAACTTCTCGCAGCCGTCCAGGAATTGTCCAATGAGGTGAAGCAACTTTCCGGCAACTTGCATGAGAACTATCCTAAGCGTAGCGAGGTACGCCAGGATGGTCGCAAGCGTGCTGGGAAAGTTCTTGGCTTCGGCCTGGTTCTCGTTATCGTTGCTAATCTTATCACGATCCAGACGATCAGCTACTGCTTCCTGAACACGACGGTTCAGCGTCATAAGATCTGTTCGTATATCCCTGGCTATGATAACGCACTTGCCGAGGGAGATCGCCGGCTAGCCAGGTTCCAGCTTCTAATCTCACAGATCGAGAAGAATCGTAAAGAGATTGAGAACCTTAAGAAGCAAGACCAGGTTCTTGATCTACGGATCAAGCAACTGGAAGCCCAACTTAACTCTCCTACCCCGTAGGCGTCGTGCCGCTGCAACCCTACGGGGTAGGAGTATCCACCACTAGGCGTGAAGTAGCCTACCTAGGACAGCCTCTTTAGGGCGTTGGGTAGACGTGCCTACGTCGGGATAAAGCGCTAGTCCATATCGAACGGGGACTTGGACTCAACGTAGATCTTTTCGGAACCGGGCGGCTTATAGACCGTTGGCTTGAGTAGTTTCTTCTGCTCGTCAGTGAGGCGCTTATCTTTGCACAGCTTCTCCCACTGGCCTACTGCCATGCTCTTGGCGCCATACTCTTCGAAGATATCATTGCCGACGATCATCTCGACCTGATCGGCGTTGACCTTGCGCTGAGTATTGGTCAGACCAATACGAGCCTTGTTCATATCAGACTCAAGTTCGAAGACCTCTTGCCCCTTGGCCGTGGTCAGGATAACCTCATCAAGCTCGTTGAGTGCAGCATTGATACCGGCGAGCTGGTTCTGAAGAGCATATCTACGGTCGATGATCTGTGGAATATCCAGACCCATCACACCGCCACCGGCGATGTTGCGAGAGAGTGCCTTGCAGGTATTCTTCTTGACACAGAAGCGACACTCGCTGTTGAGCTTCTCGGGTGCCTTGTCTACCGGCGTAGCGAGGATCTTTTCCTCGACAAGGTTCTTGATGAAGTGCCACGTCTCAGTGATCTCGTCACGAGTGAACACAACGCCGACTGGATCGAACTTGAGCATGTCGAACTCGACCCAGATCTTATCGTAGTCGATGCCATCCCTCTTGAGCTGGATAGCGGCGGCGAGCGCGTAGGCTCTGGCCTGAATCTTCTTACGCAAATCTTCTGGACGAATGTTCCAGGCAGATGACTTGTAGTCCTCGACCTTGAAGACCTTAGGACCGATCTTGTCGAACCTATCCCAGATGTAATTGAAGGGGATCACACCCTGGCTGGTACTCACAGGGAAGTTGGACTTGACCTCGCAGGAGATGACTTCGACACCTTCGAACGAAGTTCGCTTGTACCACTTCTCCATAAGCTCTAGGCCGGTGTCGTATCCGTCCATGCCGTCTGGCTCGAGGGTATCGAACGTATCCATGAAGGACTTACGGTAGAACATATTGAGCAGGTCAAGGCTCTCAGGTTGAGACTTCTCGATCTGAGTAATCTTGACGTAGCCTTCTAGTCCACCGTGGCAAGCAGTACCAACGTCAGCAGCGAAGTTGCTACCCATGCCTCGCGCTCTGTAGAACTGCTCAGCGGCATACCTCGAGAGACAGAGTTCGGCAACATGAAGTGCCGTAGCCGATAGACTCTTAGGTAGCAAGGGGTTCTCCAGGTTCGGGTATGAAGGCGATTAGATCTTCAGTGCGATAACTCGTGGAAACAACGCGGTGTCTTGAGTCCTCTAAAACTGCTGTAATCTCATGGGAAGAACTTGTTACGACTCCTACAACGTTAGCCATGCCATGCAAACGATAGCACACGACTGTCCCGACAGGGAAGCCCTCAAACCTATCCGGCCCCGGCCAGATCGAGTCGTCAAACCACCACTCTAGTTCAGTCGTCATCCTCGGGTTCGCCGTCCTTTGCGTTCCGCTTACGCAACTGTCCACCCCACACACCATACTCGCTTCCAGTGCGAGCACGGAAGTCCTCACACTCGGCGCGCACAGTACAGGCAAAACAAGTCAGCACTGCTTCGTTAGTGGACTGACCCTTTTTGGGAAAGAAGATCTCCGGGTCCTTGGTAAGGCAGTTGGCAGAGAGTTGCCACTCCTCAGGCTCTGCTAAGAAATCGGCGAGCCAACTACGGGTGCCTTGACCTTGGTACTGACCTTCTCCGCAGGCTTTGAGGCAGTCTCCTCCGACGTTTCCAATGATAGCTTTTCCATCTGCCCCGCGGCGTCGGAGGAGTCTACAGGCTCCGCTGCAGATGAGTCTTTTGGGTCCGTCAGTTCTTCCTCTACCAACTGCTCCGGAGTCTTAAAAGGCTCGGCAGCAGGCGTCGGCAGAGGCCTGAAGTCTTTCTCGGGTCGGTTTACGTCGGTGTCCCAAGAGAGAACTCTAATCTCTCGGGCCTCGTCAGGCTTCGCAACTGGCGCGGGCTGTGAAGCCCCTGCCAATTCGTGCGAGCCTGGCATCGATTCTGTCATCAGGTCTATCTCCCCGCTCCTAGGGTGGTCGCTTGCTGGCATGGTAGACCACAAACCCGCTAGGGTGGTAGGGGTCAACTCCGATAGCGAGGAAACGGTACAAGATGCCAACTGAGACTCGTCCACAAAGGGTCTGTGATGTCTGTGGTCAGGTCGATGACCACCCGCGTCACCAGATCGCTTACGCACCTGGAACCGCCCCTGCTCCTGACAGCAAGCTCATCAGTCAGGTCGCTAGTAACACTGAGCTGACACAGGAAGTTCGAGACAGTGTGATCGCTGATCTGCTCGACACTTCTATCCAGCTTCGTCACATGGACTGCTGCGCTGGTGTCGGCTGTCCAGATGGTTCTTGTAACGTCATTCATGCGATGACCCCTGGAGACAAGACACTCACCGGCAAGGATCTTCTCAAGCACCTGACCAGCGGTGCCGTGGACAACGTGGGTACCGATCTCAACGACAAGCGCGCCGCCGAGGCCGAAGCTGCCCAGGAGGGTCAGGCATGACGATTTCTGCTGCCAGAGCACAGGCTGCCCTGGATGCGCTGCACGCTCTCGGAGCGATGGCGAACGCCGCAACTCCGATCAAGCAGCGCCTGATGACTGCCAACGGTTCGGCTACTGCGAACGGTACAGAGCTTACCACAGGTGGCGGCTACACTGCTGCAGTCGGTCAGACCTGCACCTGGGGTTCTGCCACTTCGCCGGGTACGTCTGCGAACACTGCCGCCGTCACTTACACGAACATGCCTGCGGCTACCATCGTCGGCATCGAGGAGTGGGACTCGACTGGTACGCCAGTTCGCCAGGAACTCGGTTCGCACACTTCCAAGACTACTGTTGCGGGTGACACCCTCTCGTATGCGATCGGTGCTGTTACCTCGGCCCTGGCGTAACGCATGGCAGCGCAGTTTGATATCACCTCCGGTGCTCTTACTTCTGGATTTACAGCAGCTACTGCGCGTACCCTGATCGAGGGTGTCACTGATGCCAATGGTCCGCCGCCTGAGTGGATTGACTACCATGTCTACAATATAGCCGCATCTGGTTTTACAGTAGTTGAGTTTGTGACATATGCAGCTACTGGAACGGGCTCGGCTTATACTCCAAAGAGACACGGCCAGTCCGTTGGTGTGGCTCGGTCCACCTGGAAAACTGCTATGACAGTTGAGGGCTCTACTCCAGTTGTTCTGTGGCATGAGACGTATCTAAATCCCTTCTCGTTGCGTATTCAGTACCCATTGGGCCGTGAACTGTTCCATGCTGTCTCGACTGTCCAGGGACTTCGTGTCACGCCATCTGTTGTGCCTGATGCTACTCATCCTTGCGGCGCTTCCCTGACTATTGAGGAGTAATAATGCCTGCCCCCACCGTGACAGCTACACTCAACAAGACATCGTACAACTCGGGGGACGCTGTTGAGGTGACCTTCACGGTACAGGATGCTCCGGTCCAGGTTCCCCACGACAGGACTATTACTTGGACTGGCAAGGATGGCGAGGGCAATGCAGTCTCAGGCTCGTTGACCACGACTGTAATGGTCCCTGAGCCGGACACCTTCACCTTGGACTCGGTGAAGTGGAGTGACACAAATACTCCGCTGACTATCGCAGGCCTCAAAGCCACTGGTGTAGCCTGATGCCAACGCGAAAGATCTCATGGTCCGGCCATGACCGCGAGGGTAATACAGTTACTGGTGTAGTTGACGTGCCTGTTGCTGCCCCAGCTTCAGGTAATCTGTTCGGCATGTATAACAACTGCGCCGTCAGTGGAGCAGATGGAATGTCCGGTGGCGACACCGCTGCGAACTGGAAGGCCATCAGAGATCGCAGCATGACGCCCAAGACCGCGATCCGCAGAGAGTTTAACACTGGCCTGCCCGCCTCGTATAACGGTGGAGATGTGGCCCAGGGGATCATCCCCTTCCTGTCTTTTAAGTCTGACTACAACGCGGTCATTGCAGGGACCTCCAAGACGGCTATCCAGAACTTTGCTAAGACGTGGCCGACTAACTGTTATGCGACCTGGCAGCATGAGCCGGAGAACGTGCAGAAGGAGTTTGTTGCTGACCCCAAGGGCAGGTTTGTAACTCCCATCGAGACGATCTATCAGTGGGTCAAGGCAGTTCGTCCTGACGTAAAGTTTGGGCCGGTACATCTGGCCTACCAGTGGGGTACCTCGGGGCAAGCGTTTGCTAAGGCTAGCCTCTGGAAGGTCAACCCGTCCTACGCGGACTTCTACGGCGTTGACTGGTACTCGATGGATTGGAACCCGGCGACCTGGAATCTGGGCACCGCCACCGACTTCCAGCAGTGGTACTCGACATTTGCTCCGCTGGGCAAGCCACTTTACCTGTCCGAGTTCGGGATCGAGGCAACCCATACTGACGCCGAGACTGCAGGGGTCATTAACGCCTCGAAGGCCTGGGTAGCTGCCCACCCGCAGGTGCAGATGGTTCTGTACTGGAACGGTGTTGCCATGCCAGATGGTGACTTCCAGTTGACTCCTACGGCATCTAAGCCAACCGGCAGGCCTCAGGCGCTTGCTGCCTGGAACGCATGGACGGGATAGCCTGTGGCGTCCCGCTTCTATTTGCCAACGGGTACTGCTGGCGAGACTACTGTAGGTGTAGTTCCATCAGGCTGGACTGCACCAACTGAAGGGTCACTGACCCGCCAGTTAAACAGAGTTCCCGGCGGCACGACCATTAACGGTCTTACTGTTTCAGAGGCTACTGCTTCTGTTACCAATATTCTTGGTTTCAAGTATATCTCATCAATACTAGAAGCACAGACGATATCTGGTACCTTTAGTGCTGTGTATCGCGCACTGGAGTCTGTTACCACGGCTGACCTTGCTATGCAGGTTGGCCTTTATATTGTTCCTAGCGACGGCAGTTCTGTTTCAGGTACATTGTATGCTGGACAGGCTGCTGCACTGAATGCCACGGTCGGTGCGCTTGGTCAGGAACTTGCTACTACATCACAGACTCGTATCATGCCGTCCACTGCTATCAGTTCTTATACCTGTGCAGCCGGTGATAGGCTTCTCGTGTGTCTAGGCTACCGTACATACAACACCTCATCTACTTCTGTAAATGCTGTGATCCGGCTAGGTGACAACGCCGCTTCCGACTTTGCACTTACTTCTGGTTTGACTACCGACCTCAATCCCTGGGTGGAATTGTCGGCGGATCTGGTTTTCAGAAAGCGTCAGGTGTCTGTTAATCAGTCTGTAAATAGGGCTGCGGTGATCTAGTGGCGCGGCTAGGTAGAGGTCAGGTACATCAGCCTAGAGTCTTTAAAGCTGCGGCTGGTCCAACTCAGGTTGATGCAACTGCTACCCTATCAGCTACGCATACCCTTGCTGCAACTCCGGTAGCAGAACGTGTCGCAACTGCTACGATGTCAGCCACGCACACCCTGGCTGCAACTCCTGTGGCAGAGCGTGTAGCAACCGCTACACTGTCTGCAACTCACACGCTGTCTGCAACTCCTGTTGTTACTGAATTGCAGACCGCTACACTATCTGCGACTCATACACTTGCAGCGACTCCAGTAGTTAGCCGCGTAGCCACTGCTACACTGTCTGCTACTCATACACTGTCTGCTACTCCCGTAGCCGAACGTGTTGCGACTGCTACCCTGTCTGCGACTCATACACTGACTAGTACGCCAGTACTAACGTCACTGGTTACTGCTACTCTATTTGCGACTCATACACTTACAGCGACTCCAGTTGTATCCAGGGTCGCTACTGCTACACTGTCTGCTACGCATACTCTGTCTGCTACTGCGGTACGAGATATACCAACTACAGCGACACTGACTAGTACTCATAGTCTAACAGTAACCGCACTGGTTACTAGGGTTACTACTGTTACTCTATCTGCTACGCATACGCTTAGTGCTGCGCCTATTGCGACTTATAACATCACAGCCGCACTGTCTGCCACGCATACTCTAGGCGCAACGCCGATCAGAGATGCTGTAACTTCGGCTACACTGAGCGCAGCTCACACACTTTCTGCTACTGGCATTGTCACGCGGGTTGCCTCTGTAACGTTGTCGGCTACCCATACACTCGCTGCTACAGCGCTGCGTGATGTCGTTACCACGGTAGCCCTAGCGGCGACTCATACCCTAGCAGCAGCGCCTGTTCGGGATGCGGTGACTACGGCAGCGCTAACTGCTACGCATACTCTTGCTGGTGTCCCGGTAGTCACGACGTTCAGTACAGCTAGTCTAACTGCGACCCACACACTGGCTGCAACTGCTACGATCAGTGGTGACGTTGCTACCTCAATGACTTCGGTTCACACGTTGACAGCAACTGCTGTCCGTACTGCTGTCACGACGGCTGCGCTGACTGCTACGCATACGCTGACTCTTACGCCGATTGTTTCTAAGATCGGTACCGCAGCGCTGACCGCGACTCACACGCTAACCAGTGCAGCGGTCGTATCTAAGATTGCAACGGTCAGCCTGACCGCTACTCATACGCTGATTGCTACGGGTGACGTGTCGAGTACACTGTCTGCCTTTATGACAGCGACTCACACGCTGGCCGCTAGTCCAGTACAGACCTATGTTACTACTGCTAGTCTGACTAGTACGCACACTCTGACAGTCTCGCCAGTGATAACTCGTCCCGCGACAGTTACACTATCTGCTACTCACAGCCTAACTAGCGCCGCGGTACGAGTTGTTCCGACCAGTGTGACGATGAGTGCGAGCCACACCCTGGCCGGGGTAACGGCTGTAACGACATTCAGTACAGCTAGCCTTCAGGCTACTCATACATTGAGTGCTGTCACTAGTTCGACTGTTCAAGTCAGTGCTACATTGTCTAGTTTCCACACGCTATCGCTTACAGCGTTGATCGGACGCGAGGCATCTGCTACGCTGCTAGCACTGCATACACTCTCTAGTGATGCAATTGTCGCCACTACTGGCGGTATACATTACGTCTTTGAAGTTCAGATTGTGCCTAGGTGGGAAGTTAGCCTAGCCGAGAGATTGATTACAGTAGAGTCTATCTCGAATAAGTGGAGTGTCACTGATCTTGATAGCAGACCCATCGAGATAGACGAGTTCTCCAAAAAGTGGAAGGTAGAGATAGATGTCTAGTAGTCCTGCAGTTAAGATCTCACATCTATCTACAGAGTTTGTTCGCTTCGGCGTGCGAGCACTTGAGAACGGTACTGGAGAGATTGATCCCACGGGATTTATAGTCGAAGCAGCTTTTACTGATATCGACGTAGACCCTGTGTCTCTCGACTGGAAGCCAGCATCATGGGAGATTGGTGGACCCAGGTACTTCATGAGAGCACTTGTTGGACCCAATGGTGGAGTTATCACACTCGCTGAAGGTCGTTACGATGCTCATGTAAGGATTGCCACTGGAGTCGAGCTGGTAGTCGAGAAGGCCGGAACGTTAACAGTTACTTAGAACTGCATACCCCCGCCTTCGCCCTCGTTCAGCTTCTTTAGTGCGAGATCATAGTTGTCTTTGTCATACTCAATCGCAACTGCAGATCTTCCACACTGCTCCGCGGCTCGAACCAGGCTACCACTCCCGCCGAATGGATCAACCACGAAGTCGCCTGGACTGGTGGAATGTTGGATGAGCAGTTGCAGGAGGGCGGTTGGCTTCTCATGTGGATGGACAAGATCGCTTGGTCGCAGTTGAGGCACATGGAGAACGTTGTTGCGACGTGCAGTGCCAGGAGTGATTCCCCTGGAGCCTCTCTTATAATAGAGGATAAACTCGCAACCCATTCCCCATGAGTTAAGATCTCCCATCCCAGGTCCGTCTTTCTGCCAGACCAGAACGGCTTTCCTTGTAAATCCGTGAGGGGAGAATAGATTACGTGTGAAAGTGAGCCACTCTTCGAGTACCTGATGGGCGGTAAAGACATAGATATCACTCTCGTCTTTCATTCCAGGGATGATAGCGCCCATGACCTTTGTGAAGGTTGCCATCGCAATTTCAGGCGACTCATCGTTGGCGATCTTTCGGGCGTAGTTCTTACCCTCTGCGGTGACGGCCATATTCGACTGGTTATCGACTCCAAAAGGGGGGTCGGTGATGACGCTCTGGATCATCCTCTTTGGCTGGAATCTCAGTCCCAGCTCTGCGGAATCTCCGTGCCAGATCTGATGAACTAGTGCCATCTGGTAACCTCAAGCTACTCTCGTCTAGGGTGGATATGGCTGTCTGTATCAATGCGAGTGTGTTGCCTTGGGTACGGTTAAAGAGAAAGTTACGCTGGTGCAAGCGTACCGTGTCGGGGTCACCTACCGCAACCTGCAGAGAATATCGGTGCAAGTCCTCATCGACCTGCGAGAGCCATTCGATCCTCATTTCAGCCAGGACTTGTCCTGTGCCGTCATGAGTCGCTATGACTCTGATCATCGACAGCATCCTCCAGACCTTCAAGTGAGTCAAGCCGATCTACTGCAGCCTGCTGACGCTCTGCAATCAGGCGTCCGATTTCACGGTTGATATACCAGCGGGCCTTTCGCAGGTCTACGATCTCGTCATCCTTCTCGCCGGCTCGCCAAATGTACTTGACGGCGTTACCGGCGTTAAAAGTCATGTGCTCAACTACGTCGATACACTCGACCCCTGAAGGGTTCTTGTTGTAGTGTTCAGGGTGGTCAACCTCGGCCATTAGAAGATCTCCTCCGGGTTCTCGTCATAAGCTTTTTGCGGCTCCTGCTCGAGCGAGCTGGTCCTTGAACGCTCAACAATTTCGCGGGCACCTATCGGCAGTACTGGTTCTGAGTACGGTTCGATGCCGACAATGATCCTGCCTTCTACGTCTGGACCTTGAGCCATCAGGATAGAGGTCACCCTACGGCTAGCCCGGTCATTCTTATACAGGACACCCTGGAGGCCGTCCTCGGTAGACTTCTGAAGATTGGTGACATCGGCGTAGTTCTTGTTATCTTCGCTACGCACCTGCCTCCAGAAGAGGAACAGCAGGTATATGTCACCTTCTAATAGTGTCTGCTCTCCTACCTCCTCACGCACCGCCTCCTGGTAGGCTTTGAGCTGCTGGTTCTGGCCGACGTAAGCCCAGATCTTACCGCCTCGTCGGCCGGTACCGACTGGACCGATTGCCCACGGCTCAGGGTTGACATCGATCTTGAACCAGTCCACTAGAACAGTGCCCTGACTAGCCAGTTGATGAGCGCGACAAGAAGGATCACGACGACTACTGCCAGTCCACCGCCGACGATCCAACTCATGATCTTGACCCAGATGTCGCCGCCGTACTCTAGTTTGGCTTCCCCTGGCTCCGGTCGAGTCTCGTTAGGCTCGTTCGGCTCGATCTGAGGCGTATCATCTTCATACGGCACTGTCATGCTGCACTCCTGTTCATGTCGATCAGCCTGTAGTTGTCGTAGTAAAAGACAGGCTGTCCCTTATCGAGAAAGAGTCTTAGCTCAATCTTAGCACCCTGACTAGATGGCCAGCCCCTGAGAAGAATGATCGCTTCGCAGTCCACGATCAGCTTAGCTGTCTCTTCCATCATTACAGCCCATAGACCAGATGGTTCCATCTTCTCGTGACCGCGTGGCCAGGGCACCTCGTGGGGAGACAGTATCTTCACGCCAGACTCACGAAGCTCGGCTGCGGCCTTCTCGAATGCTGGGTAGTTGTAACTTGGATATCCAGACATCGGCCCAGCGAGATAGTAGTTAACGTCAAAGTTAAAGTCAGTCAGTTCCAGCACTCTTCTTCTCCTCGTCAATGGTCTTGAACATTTCACGCACCCACCGCTGATGATGAACAGGCCGGCCATCCGAATTATAGCCCTTTGGCTCACCTGGACAATCGTGATGAGCGGCGTACTGGAATGCTAATTCGCACCGGAAGCAGACTACTACCGAGACATCTGCGATAGATTCAGAATCCAGGTGTACCTTCTCACCCTGCATCTGCTCTAGAACTTCAGTACGAGACAGGGTAAAGGTGATGACGGTGACCCAGGTATGACCGTAACTGTCTACCTTGAGTTCTCGAGAATGCTTGGGGCTCTCATAGAAGATGCCGGTGTCAGTGATGCCGTCCATCAGGTATCGTAGTGTCCCTTCATGGTCACAACAGTCTTGACCTTATCGCGGGCGATACGAGCAATCTCTGCCCGCTTGTCCTCTGGAATATCACCGATCATAAAGTGATAGAGGACTCCTACGACATCGTTCAGAGCCTGCGTTTCGGCCCTGTTTAGAGTAGCCATTATGCCTCCGGCATTCCGTGGCCGATCTTATCAGCCTTAAAGTCACGCTGCTTAACATCGTTCCAGCGTGTCATAAGAACTGTCTCCATATCGAAGCCTTCGCGGGCTCCGATCTCAATGACCTTGATAAAGCAGTCACCGAGTTCCTTGGCGAGTTCCTCAGTCCATTCTCTATCAGTACCTCGGATACCTTGGACACGCTTAAGAACTGCGCGACAAGCTTCGCCAGCTTCCTCAGCCAGACCCAGAACAGCAACATGGGTAGGACACTCTGTAGGATCACCGAAGTTGTGAACAGCCCAAGGCCAAATCTCGTCCTGGTAATCACCGATGGTGGAGTTAACGTCTGACATCATTCTCCTCTAGGATCGTCCTGTAGCGGTTTCGCTCGTGTCTAGGTGTCCGTGTACCCGGTAGCCATTAGAGGCCGTCACCGGCCCGCGTGGGGGGTCAGGATGCGGCGATCTATGGTCCCGTTGCCCCTTCCTTCCGGGGCATGACCCAGCACTCGTAGCCTGATCCACCGTCGATGTAAAAGACTCGCATGTTGTTATCTGGATCATAGCCAAGAGTCACATTGTCGTTAGGAGCGTGCTCAAGCGCTTCCATGATGTTCTTCGGTGTGAACCTGATCTCGACCCGATCATGCATCGCCTGGCCGGGAATCTCCACCGCGTCACCCAGCATACCCCGCTCGGCATCTGCCATGAAGATGTTGATCTCTTCCTTGCCGAAGTATAGGCGCATTGTCGGGTATCTGTCAGCACCGACGAAGGTAAGCGACCTGGACATGATCTCAAGAAGCTCAGTCTTCTTGACTAGAATCTTCTCAGGGTAGTCGGTCTTGAACATACGGCTGACATTCGGGTACTCGTGGCCCGACATTACAGTCTTGATCTGCGTCGTCTCGTCGGGCGCCAACAAGAACATATTACCGTCGGTCCCGACCTTGACCTCGCCGGTCTGACGTAGCACCTGCGATAGAATATCAGACGGTACAGTAATCGGCTTGTTCAGTTCCATCGGCAGCGGAACCTTAACCAGACGGTATCGATCTGTTGCGATAGCCAGATCTCCGTCGAAGTGTACCCCGTCGATCTTCTCCTCACCCTTGGCCGCAGCCCAGGCGACCTGCGATAGACGGCCTCCGAGGTTTGCTGTGAGAGTAAGATCGTTCTCATCAAAGCTGAACCACTCGGGGTAATAGTCCATCGTCATCAGGTTAAACTTACAGCGGGTCTTGCGGTTCGTAGTCAGGTGTACCATGCGACCCTTTTCGGCGGGCTTCTCCTCGAGGGTAACCTGAGAGCCTCCACCGATAGGGAGTGTGCTGACTAGACCAGCGAACAGCTTAGAAGGCAGGCGCCAGGTAGTTGACTCGCCAGTCACAGAGACAGCATCGACCCACTCCATATAGAAGGTGGTAGTGTCTGTAGACCTGACGATGATTACAGGGTCCTCCATTGGAGAGACTGTAATGTCGATGATGATACCGGCAGACTTGTCGAAGGCAGAGCCCTTGCTTGGCGCGACCCGATCAGCCTTCTTGATTACGTCAGCCAGGGTTGCCGTCTCGAATACTGCCTTGGTCATCTGTCCTCGATTCGTCTGCCGTCCGAAGTAAATATCATCTGATCCATGTGATTAGGCACTATACAGTCATACCATCCCCAATTCTGACAACCATGCCAGATGAAACAGGCGTAGTAATACATATACCCCTCGTGAACTACTCCCGTGCCAGCAGAAACATTCGCTGGCACCGGCAGAGGTGTCCGCTTCGGTGGCGCTACTGGTACATTGGCAGGTGGATTCCAGAGAGGCTGATCCGGGGGAGCATGAAGTTCGTGAAGTCTAATCCTGAGAGAATACGGATCAGCAGTCTTTAGTACTTCCATGTAATGCTTGCCTGGGTCATACAGCCCTGCATCAATCCAGTCAGCAGTATGACTACCGCCTAGTGCGACTAGCATAGAGTACAGTAACTCAGGTGGCACCTGTGGAAGGATTCCCGTTGAAGGGGTAAGCGGACGGATCGTCACCTTGGATGACCTTTCTATGCTTGTCGCAGCAGTAGCCAGTACCTTTGAAGATCTGAACTTGGATCACGTTACCGTCTACTCGGCAGATGTCGCGCTTATCAACGTGAGCCTCGGTTGCAATCAGTTCGATCTCTTCATCACTGAGTAGAGGCATTAGAACAGCTCGTCTCCAATGAACAGAAAGTTCGTCATGTAGAACTCCAGTTCGTTCGCAGTGTCCTCGATGTCGTCCATGACGCGGTGAGCCTTCTTGTTGGTGACCTCCAGATCAAGCTTTGTGTACAGCTCAGGATTCAGACGCCGGCACAGTTCCTTGATAGTACTGATGTCGATGTTTCGATACGAGAACAGCTTCTCGATCTCAGGCATCTGCTCACGGAGCATCTCCCGATCGAACTGAACAGAACTACCCACCATCGGGTCGTCCTTGCTGACGCCCTGCTCATGAAGCCACTCGGCAGCCAGGCCTTCGACATGGTACGGAGTAACATCTATTTCAGTTGATACTCTTATACACTCATCCCACAAGCCAGACTTCTTGTGCATCTGCCAGATGAAACTATCCTCATCTCGGTGCGAGTCCATCCTAGGACGGTAGCTGTCCATCCAGACTACGCTAGACCACTCGGCTTTAAGACTAAGAGGAAACAGGTTGTAGATACCGAAGCCGACCTCGAGGATCGGATCGTTTTGAGCACTAAGGCCGAACGTTTCGGTGTCACAGATTACAAGACTATTCACTACCGTCTCCATACTTCTCGTTGGCGAACTTGGTCAGGTCATCATGTGGGATGCGCCACTGCTTGCCAATCTTTGTGGCGCCTAGTTTACCAGGCTTGATCCAAAGTTCTCGCACTGTCCAGGTTGTGACCTGGAACATGTCGGCCACCTCCTGGACGGAATAGAACTTCTTAGCGAGGTTGACTCCCTTAGTCATCTTCCATCATCGCCCTGTAAAGCTTTCGCTTCCAGTTGGTGTCGGACTCAACAATCTCACCGAAGAGCTTACTCTTGGTACGCAGAATCTGCTGAATGCGATTCTCGATGGTGTTACGGCAGATGTACTTACGAATCTGTACAGGCTGGGATTCATCCTGGCCGATGCGGTGGAGACGGTCGATAGCCTGGCGGTTTAGACCGGGCACGAACAACTCATCAATAAAGCTGCCATGTCGGGCGGCTACGAGGTTGAGTCCTTCACGAGCGATCTGCCACATACAGACAATGACGCCAGGCTCAGAGTTCGACCATTGGCGAACTACTGGCATACGATCAGGCTGCTTAACATCGCCATTGATCTGCCAGACAGTAACGCCTTCCTTCTTGGCGCGATTGACGTAGCACTCCTGGACACCACGGAACTGAGTAAAAACAACGATACGCTCTTCGTTCTCAAGAAGTTGCAGATCATCCTCGATAGCCAGATCGAGCTTGCTGCTGATGTCAACGCCAGTGAAGGGGAACGTCGTACCACAGATCTGCTTGAGTCTGAGGAACTTGGTAAGCGCGTTCTCGATATCCTGTGGGTCGGAGTCGTCTACCGTAGTGAGTCGCATTTCGTTAACGACTTCATCATACAGCTTGCGCTGCTCGGGCAGTAGGTCCACCCGGCGCTCGATGATCTGCACCTCGGGTAGCGACAGCACGTCCTTCTTGAGGCGACGCAGCATGATACCGTGCAGACGTTCTTTAAGTTCCTTCTCGTTCTTGGTACCGATGATCTGCTTGTCTTTGAAGCCACCGAACACACAGTAACGGTTAACGAAAGACCAGTACTTTGGAAAGCCATTCGGGTCGATCATGTGAAGAATCGACCACAGTTCGTTGACGTGATTGAGCATAGGAGTACCAGTGAGAATGAAGGTTCTCCTGGTACGAAGTGACAGGCAAGCCTTGGTGCGCTTGCTCTTGTAGTTCTTAACGTAGTGGCCTTCGTCGCAGATCTTCATGTCGAACTTGAGAGCGTTCAGCGCATCGAGATGAGGCGCTACCTGCTCGTAGTTGACAATCAGAAAGCGTGGGCCTTCCATCTGAGCAAACTCAAGGATTTGCTTGTTGCGTGCGGCCGGTCCACCCGAGAGAACGACATGCGGGAAGGTGGTGAACTTAAGAAGCTCATCTTCCCAATTGCCCTTGAGTGTTACCGGGCAGATGACGATACACTTCTCCGCCCAGCCACGGACAACATCGACTGCAAAGACGGTCATTGCCTGGAGTGACTTGCCGAGGCCCATGTCGTCAGCGAGGAGAGCACTCTTCCACTTGGCTAGTTCTCTGATGCCATCGATCTGGTGGGGATAATACTCGACCGTATCAAAGATCCAAGGCATCAGAGACTTACGAGGCTTTGGTGTGCCCGACAGGCTAGGTATTGCTGCTACCGACACGATCCATCTCCTCCTTGTCATAGTCTCGTTGAAGAAGTCCAGTGTAGTAGCCGTCTCGCCACTCACGATCTGATGGAGATTTCACTGGCTCTATCTCATAGCCAGCAGCAAAGCCATCCCGCCAGTTCTCACTAAAGGGATTCGGCCACGGGCGAGCGTACAGTTCACCGTCAAACCTCGACGGTGGCTTGACCTCTCTCTTTGTGCTCTTGATTGCCGATCTAGCCACGGACTATCTCCTGCACAGTATCGTCAGCCTTGGTATAACGAACGGGCAGCATTCCACCAACCAAGTCTCCCCGATGCTTTGCACTAAGATAAACGGGGGAGAATCCCACTCCAAGGTTCGCAACAAGAGTGAACTCGTCAATGGCTTGTTGGTCACAAAGCGGAGCAGAGGTTGTGTAGATGGCTTCGAAAGAGTCATCGTAGTAGGTGTAAGTCGTAGGCTCCCAGCGAGTGTCAGCGCCGGGATGAAGTCCATCTGCGCCACCGAACTTCCAATCATCAGGGAAGGTATGAGTGTGGGGAATGTCGTACTCGCACTCGATAATCAAACTCGACCGTCCTGAAAGGGGCGGTTGTCTCGGAACTCAGGACTAGTGAAGTGGGCATTCAGCCAGGCCTGATCAGAGCCCTTGACATCGCCATGCTTCAGACGAGCCTTACCAACCTCCCGCCAAAGATCGGAGATCAAGCCTGACTCCATGATTCGGTTTGACTTATGTACCATCGAAACTCATTGCCTCCTGGTCGGGTGCCTGTCCTTGCTGGGCCTTGGCTACACAGTGATCGTGAGCATAGCGTCCGGTATCTTCACGGAGACGCATACTATCCTTGCGCGGTCCACCTACCCAGCCGATGACCTGTTTCCAGGTTCCGGCATCGTGGGGATTGACTGGATTTCCGCAGTCGAGGGCACAGTCCTCAGTCATCAGTTTCTACGATCTCTAGAGGCTTAGAGTGGTAGTTGGCTACTGCTCGACACAGCCACTCGAAGTCCTCATCAGAGGCATCCGGTGCTTGCCAGGCTAAATCCCGATCATCCTGATCAAAGATCTGAAGAACTAAGTTGTTTGCTCCGCTGGAATCTGTGTAGAGGATGAACTTTGAGTCTTCGGGGAGGTGGACGGGGAGTTCGGATTGGAGGACGACTTCGGCCATGATGATTCATCTACCTTCTGAGAATGTGCTTGTCGGGTACAGGTACAGATCATGTCTGACGAGTACTGCTTACGCAGTACATCAATACAGACTTCGCACGCGCCGTTCTTGCAGTTAAAGCAGGTGAAGTCCCGAGGGTCGGGCTGTTGATCGTGTCTCATATTCCTGGTGGGGGACTGCCTGGAACGATCAGCCTAGGCGCTCGTGCAGCCCGGCGCTGACGCTCGTACTCGGCCTGCTGTTCGCGGCGAATCTTCATGAGCTGAACTTCCAGTTCCATGAGGATTCCGTTGAAGTGATCCTGCCAGAGTAGTGTCCACGTCTCGGCCTGGTCAGGAGTGATGACTCCCTCGTTCATCAGGAAGGCGACAAACTGCTCGTGCCTGGCCGCATCGACGTTCGTAGGCTCGCCACCGAGCTTATCGATGCGAGCCACGATTTCAGCGTTGGTGTCACGCAGAGCCTTAATCATGCTCTGGCGCTCACTGAGCGGTTCAGCCATGACCGGACCTCAACTGACAGCCAGAGCAGCCGTCGATACCAGGCGGGCGAAGCATCCTGTCAGCGATAGAGACGTAACGCATCTCACACCCCTTGCACATGAAGCCCAGCAGGTGATGCGGCGGGTCCTCATCTCGCAGATCATCGAGATTGTACTCCTCCATGTGAGCGAGATCGTCCTCAGTGAGAACGTAAGGTGCGACAGGCTGCTCGTCACCAGTGACGGGGCCATCCTCGGGGATCGAGAACTTGTCGGCGTCGCCCATAGGCTGCTCCTTGAAGATGCCAGCCTCGTCAGCAGCGTTTCGCATCTCTTCAAGCTGCTGATCGTGATTCTTTCCGCAGCCACCGCAGATGTTAAACTTGCCCTTGGCAAGACCACTGAGGTACCCGTCGATGAACTTCGCAAACTCAGCTTCCTGAGTCTCGTTTGCAAAGGCACGAACTAGGTTGTTCAGAGTAAGTACCTGCTCCTGAGAGAGGTCATCGAAGAAACTGTACATCTTGTGCCTCGCCTCTGTCATGCTCATGTTCTGCATGTCCATTTGACGCTCCAACGCTTCTCTTACAGCAGTGGGCATACCGATTTGTTCGAAGAAGTCCATGAAGGTTCCTAACTAGAGGCTCGCCCGGCAGGTGGGGGGTTAGCGGGGGGCCAACTTATCCTGCCGGGCGAGCGTCTCGTATGCCCTTAGAAGGGCAGGTCGTCATCCTCAGCGGGAGAGGCTGCTGGCTCGGTCGCCCCAACAGGCGCAGTAGTCGCCGCCGGGGGCGTGACGACAGGTGCAGGTACCGTAGCGGTGCCAGCCACCGGAGCAGGCTGGGCAGGTGCCTGTACAGTCGCAGCAGGGGCCGGGGTAGGGGTGACAGGTCCCGTGTTCGTGTTGTCAGACGCCTCGGCACCTTCCTCCTCGTCCTGCCTGCGCGGTGCCTGACGGATGAACTCACGAATCCCTCGGTACTGCTGAGCGAACTCGCCCCAGGTTGTCTCCTCGGTCGGCTCCTTCTTGCGGAACACCGGCACCGAGAACATGACCGTTCCTCGAGACTGCTGGTTCAGGGCAATCTCGGTGTAGACCGTGAACATCGGCTTGTGACTCTGGACGAAGACGTTGAGGTAAGTCCGCGAAGGACGGATACCAGTCTTCTGAACGGAGAACAGTGCGGGCATGAAGCCGCCGTCCTCCGTCTGGTACATCAGCGGGTAGGTGTGCTGCTCGCTGCACGGCGGCTGCTTCCAGTCACCCTTCTCCCACTCCTTGAAGATGCAGGACTGACACGGCAGAGTGACCAGCCCGTTCTCGCCCTGCTCGGCCGGGAAATCAGCCGGGTTGAAGTTGGACTTCGCCCAAGGGAACTGCTTATTGGCCGGCGTCTTGCCGTCCAGACCCATGTTCGGGAACCCGTGCTCGAAGTCCGGCGACTTGCACAGCGGCTTGTCGCCGTCGTCCACCGTCTTGTCCCACATGATGCGCTGCTTGACGACACCGAGAATGACGCACCTCATGGTGTCGAACGTCTCACCGGAGAGGTTGTTCTTGAACACCCCGTTCGGGTGATCGATCTGGATACGCGGAAGGGTGATGTCTGTTGCGCCGACATCTTCAAGACCGAGGCCTTCAAGGTTAGTCGGGTCGTAAGGGGCAACACCGCCACCGTTTCCGGTAGTGTCGACTGTCATTCACTTGCTCCTGTCTGTGGCTTCACTGGCGTCTCTGGCTTCACTGGCTGCGCGAGTTTGACGGCCGCCAGGTAGGAAAGGTACCCACCAAGCTCGGTCATCCTCGATACTGCAATCTTGATGTCCGTCTCGCAGATCTGCTTGTCGAACTCAAGTCCTTCGATGTCCCCCACGACCTTGAAGTTCTGCTCACGCAAGGCGCGCATCTCATCATCGTCGCGGAAGGACTCCTTGATATGCTTGTCCCATCGAGTAACTGGCATATCAGGATGCTTGGATCGCTGATCGATCGTAATTTCCATCTCACGATCAGTGATCTTCAGCTCGATGTCGCGGCGGTTGTCACGAGCCTCTGACAGGTTCGTCAGGATAGAATCAAGCTCGTTCCGCTTGGCGACTGCATTCTCGTAGACAGTGTGAACTCCGAGGTTCACCTCTGCATAAGCGAGAGCTTTGCTAGTCACCCGTCAACCCTACCGTACCCAACATATCCCCACAAGCGGGACTGACTATCGGCATCAGTGTTACCTCTCCTTCATCGGGTCGGAAGTATGAAGAGTGATATGGACTAACCCTTTCTTTATTGCTTCGGTTAAGTCTACCATGCCTGCAGCAAAAGTGCTGGCGGCAGTCTTTAACGCAGCAATTGGATCAGAGTATGGTCCAGGCCACTGCTCTAGATCGAAGCGCCAGTCATCGTTCACGCGGGTCACCTGGAATTCTTATCCAGTCAAAATAGAACGACTTGCCTGTCTGTATCTTCTGATACTCGTACCAACCGCCCATGACAGAATGATACAGGTCGCCATGATTAGCCATGTGAGAATCCGCATGAGGGAAACCTCCATCAAAGACTTGGGGATCGTAACTAGGTCCAGGCCAAGGGGTATGGTCTACTGCGTCAGTAAGTAATCGCACCACGATCATAGTACCTGAACCCCTTTCTTCTCAGCCAACGGATTAGTTCTAACTCAGCTACGCGCCACTCAGGCTTCTGATCAGGAGGCGCAATGTTGCGGGCGATGAACTGGTCCCGCCGAGCAGCGCCAATTGATCTGCCCTCGAGATGAGCATAGCCGGCAGAGATCATAGTCTTGACATCAAGGTCTAGCATGACGCTGACCTGCTCAAGACTAAAGAGAAAAGGGCGCACCGGCAGACCAACCGCTTTGCGGTTAGGAGGATTCTCAGGATGAGGTACTCGGTCACTGGACACGCGACAGCCCGCCTCTCCGGTGGAGGTAAGAGGCGGGCTGTCTGGCGTGGTCCCGACCCGACAGAGGGGATGCGCAGGTTCCAGTGTAGATGGAGGGATAGACACTGCGCAAGCAATCGCTACTATCGGTTACCAGGGTCATCTGATACCGCGCTCCTGCAGACTGCGCTTTGCCTTCTCGGCTCGCTTAGTCTTTTCCTTCATCGCGTCCAGACCCAGCCGGATACCGTCTGGTGTGTAAGCTGAGAACCGCAGAGGCTTACGCTCGATGACAGCGTAGCCGATCTCGACCCACTTGTTAAAGCAGGCGGTGATCGCACCAGTGGACGGAGGCTTGATACCTTCATCCTTGCCGATCGTCTCGCTAATCCAGAGCGGAGTACATGGCCAGGGATAGTTCTCGATCAGCCATACACCACAGACTCGATTAACTTGCGCCTCTAGTTCGCCACGACCGGCCCGTCCGCTAACGGTGGGGCGGAAAGTATGGGCCACTACGGGCGGCACGATGCCCGGTGCCGGGCTCTCTATGACTACCGGGACATCGGAGGCCGCACCGTTAGAGCGTGCCCTACGTTCGGCGATTTCCCGTGCTCTTTCAGCCTCTGAAGGACGCTTGAAGCCACCGTCGTCAGCGATGTAGCCCGAGTTATCGACTGCAATGCGATCCATTCCAGCCATGTCGAACATCATGGAGACTGCATCGTGACAGGTACAGGGACAGCGCTCCCAGAACTTACACGTTGGAGCCGGCGTACCTCGCCAGGTCTTGGCCTTACTACCCTCGCACCAGTTGCTAGCACAGAAGCCAGACTTAAGGGGATTGAGGTGACCGTCAGGGTCAGGACACTTCTCTCCTGTGTAGGAGGCACCACAGGCTTCTCGCTTGCCGTCGATGGTGCGGATCGTCAGCTTGCAGGTCTTAGTGACGACCTTAGACTTGGGAGGCACGGCGTCCTACTCTCCTTAAGTACCAAACTTCGGGGTGCTTCTTAAACCACTTCTCCTGGCGGTCTACTTCCTCCATACTGGAGAGCTGGCTAACCAGGTGACTCCAGCAGTAGTTGCCAGATTGAGTGTAGGTTCGACGGTTCTTGAGCCCACGATAACTCCACCGAGCAGAGTTCTTGCAGCGATACTCCTCGAGAGTCTGGTACTTGGTGTTACGCCTGGCTTCACCACTGAAATACAGACTCAAGGGTGGATTGACATACGAGTCACACTTGCGTGGGTACTTGAGATGTGTCACCCAGGGAAGCGCCTCGGCTAACTTTGTTCGTCGGCTCATTTCTCATTCTCCGAGTACTTCATCTCGCCATCCGGCCAGATAATGAGTGTAGGCTTATGACTATCGACGGCTCGCCAGTAGGTTGACCAGGTACCCGAGCCGCGTGTACCCTTGGGGACGATGTGATCTTCCTTGGGACAGACTAACAGTAGTCCGCTCTCGCGTACAATGTCTCGGTTGCGATGGTGATACTCCTTCGGAGGAAGTGTCTCATCACCTACTGAGAACGCCCGTGCCTTGTTGTTCTTCGGAGGATGCAGTACGATCCAGTACCGTAGTGCAGCCGCGATCAAGCCTGCCTCGTAGTCGCCACCAATGCAGTCACCATGATGGAAGCGAGCACCCTCGACAAAGTGATCCGAGAGAGCTTCCATCAGAGTTTGCTTCTGCTCCTGTGTCAGGCCCTCACGAGTAGCGGTGATGCCGGTATCAGTCACAGCTCCACCGCCTTACGCATGTTCTCCAGGCTAACACCAGTATACAGCTCAGTGGTAGCCGACGATGAGTGACCGAGCAACTCCTGAGTGAGTCGTAAGTCGAGGGTCTTGTCATAGATTGCAGTAGCGAAGGTCGCCCGCAGATCGTGACTAGAGATGTGGCGCTTGAGGCCGGCCTTGACGCCGAGGTCAGTAATCACCCGGCGTGCGAATCTGTCCTTCAGACCAACCACTGGCACGTTCGGACCAGCACACATCGCCCGCGTAACTGGCATCGCCAGTACGTCCCAGGCCCTGTTGCTGATCGGAACCCTGCGAGTCTTGTCGCCCTTGCCACGGATAGTGAGCAGCATCTCGCCTGTATTGAAGTCGGTCGGCTGCACTGTCAGCGCCTCCGCTACCCGGCAACCCAGCATCCCACAGAGCGCAACAAGTGCTCGCTGTTGATCGTTGCGAGCGTGCTCGATCAGGCGCTCAACACCAGACATACCCTCGGGTAGCGGGTGAGGCTGACCCTTGGCCGGAGTCGGAGTGCTGTAGTCGCGCAGCATCTCGGGGTAGCCAGCCCACTTGAGGAATGCGCGCAGACTAGTAAGGCGTCTCCCGGTCGTCTTCGGTGCCAGCGTCCGGCGATTCGCCGTCAGCCAGTTCATCGCCGACTCCTCCAGGTCCGTCAGAGGAATCTCCGTCTCCTCCAGTTCCTTCAGGAACGTCTTGAGATCCGTTGAGTACGCGGTCACCGTCTTGTCTGCTCGGCCTCTTGCGGATAAAGAGGCGCGGAACCGCTCGATAGATTCTAACGTGAGAGTCGTCACCGGACTCGAGTGCTTCATGCGCAATCCTATCTCTCTCGGCTACGATGGGCCGGGCCTCTGTGATTAACAGGTTGAAGAGTTCTTCAAGCTTGTCAAGCTCTTCAGTGGTCAGTGCTGTGAGGTTATAGCTGAGACTTCTACGCCCTGGCAGGGGGAGGTAGAGTAGAACTGTCGGGCCGTACTCTTGTTCATCTTCTTCGGGTAGGTACTCCATGATCTGGAACGTACCCACATGGGTCTGCAGCCAGGCAAAGCGGTTCTCGCTCATCTTGCCTGTTCCCCTGGCTTGGGGATTGTTGCGGTGTCCTGGTCTGAACTCTCGCTTCGGCACTAGAAGGCACCGGGTACTAGATCAGCGATGTCAGACTGAATGACGACACAGGCATGACACATACCTGTGTAAAAGATCAACCAGCGTTCACCCCATTCTGTGTTCTCGCTATGGAGGTTCGTTGTCAGCTCATTCTGCTGAACAGGTGCATGGGACGAGGCACGACAGCGAAGCTTGATCGGTGTACCCGCGTCTCGTCCGACCAGGTTGTACTGCTTGGGTACGAACCAGTTGTGAATCATCTGGCGAAGAATGTTGCGGCCCTCGCCTGGGAAGAGGATGCCAAGTCTTTCGGCACCGCCTCCGTCGGGAGGTACCAGCCAGGCAACTCGGCCTTCGCCAGCCTGAACTCGAAGGTCCACCTTCGCCCACACGTTCAGTACAGGACAGTATGGCACCATGACTGTCGTTACGTCATAGCCCAGCTCGTTCTGAGTACCGACCTCGCTCCACAGATCGGCGACCTCAAGATCACTCTGGATAGCCTCCTTGACGTGATCGCACCAGTGCTGCCTGTGAAGCTGGCACATGAGATGACCGTCGGAAGTAGAGAGAATCTTGACGGTTGTGGGATTACCTTTCTTAGAAGTAACTGCAAGCTCGATCACAGCAACCACCTTACTTCCTCTGGATCAACGCCGATCTTCAAGAGCATCCTCTGCGCCCACTTGAAGTCTTTTCTCATGCGGTACCACCTGGCCCGATTCTTCGCCTTAAGGTACGCTTGCCACTGCTCCTTGGTGACTCGGGTCGGCGGCGCACCATCTCGCTTGTCAGAGATGTCTACCCAGCCGAACAGATCCTCTTGAGTTGCCTGTCGCTTGGGCTGTCCCTTGTACTTAATCCGGTGTCGTAGACTCACGCCTTGCCCTCCAGACTACAGAACGCTCCCGAAGAGTGGGAGGCGAGGCAAGTACCCCGCTGTATCTGGCTAGCTCTGTCGGATGCAGAATCGAAGCCAGCGTGCGAACAGCACCGATGATGAGCAACTGCTCTTCATCGGCTTGAAGCGACGGCGCGAGCCTCTCCCTCACAGGCTTTTCCACGGCCCGTGAAACTCGCGCCGTCGCAGTCTTAGGTTTGCCAGGCTTTGCGTTACAGGAGCAAGGCGTGTCGCCGCATAGCATACACGCCTCGACCTTACTCGCCCTTGGCACCCTGCTCCTCGTGATACGCCTTCCAGTCAGCATCACAGTCATGGTTGTTCTCGATTGCCTGCTTGATCGCAAGCAAGAGCAGCACACCGATGATGCTTTGCATGATCAGAATAACGAGCGCAAAGAAGATAGCCATCTCCATCGGGTGTGTCATGCTGACTTCTCCTCGAGGTGTTTAGCAAAGCCACCTGCGGCAGACCTGTGCGAGCCTGACCTACCACCGATGCCGCCGCAGATACAATACCAGCGGAAGTATGCTGTGACAGGCTCACGAATAGGCAGACCGTCATCGTAGCCGACTACTCTAGAGTCGAACTCTACGATCTCAACCAGCTCGTGAGTCATGGCACCGGCCAGTAGTAAGGCAGGTCCGCTGGTACACCGTGAAACTTCTCACCGTACACCACCAGACTATGGCGAATGAGATTCGACTGGTGAGCGATATGGAACAAAGCCTCGCCAAACCAAGATGGCTTCTCCATCGTGTACCGTCCCGAGGTGGCCCAATCCATATGCTGCTCAAGTTGCGTTAGAGCCTTGGCACGAGCACCGGGAGTCCGCAACTTGCGAGCCTCAATCTCCTCGGCAGCACTAAGGCCATACTCAGCCAGGGATACCTCGTGACCCCGCCACATGCGAACTGCCGGGTGAGCTTCCCACACTGCGTAGTGAGGTTTGACCTGGTGTCGCACATCGAGGATGAAGATGGCATCTCGACAAGACGAGACGAGTTCGGGAATCTCGAGAGCGCCTACGCTCTCGATGAAGTCAGGGTAGGGTAGCCACGTCAGCACTATGCACCCGCCGGGACTGACTCGGCGATCTGCTTGAGCTGTGCTGGTGTGACGTGGAAGGTCTTGCAGAGGATGTCCTCGGGGAACGAGCCGTATGCCTTGCGAATCTGGTCGGCGTCGGCCTCGGAGACAGGA
>Ga0163161_10000337_pt1 | contig 39961 bp, 38 predicted proteins | sample S45metaG_FD_129847 | JGI IMG/M metagenome (GOLD analysis project Ga0163161, IMG submission 129847) | Switchgrass rhizosphere microbial communities from Kellogg Biological Station, Michigan, USA - S4-5 metaG | ecosystem: Host-associated > Plants > Roots > Rhizosphere > Soil | place: USA... | reverse complement strand
GAAGCAAAGAAGCAAACAAAAAAGCTTCCAATAGCGGTAAGAGTACATCAAATGAGTAGATTTTCTTCAAATGGCCCGAGAGTTTTCGTCAATTATTTGAACTGAGCAAGCAGCTCGCCCTTACTGTTGATATTCAGCTTCTTGTAAGTCCTCTTGATATACTGGCGTACAGTATCCAGCGAAATACCATATTTGTAGCCGATGAGTTTATAGCTCAGCCCGTTCTTCAGCCCCTCCACAATCTGGCGCTCCCTGAAGCTCAGGTTACTCTGATAATCGATTGTTTGCTGTACATGCTGAATCACATTTCTGGAGATCGAGGGACTGAACACAGAACCTCCCTTGTGTGTGGTCACGATCGTAGAGATGACCTCATTTACACAGGTATCTTTGGTGAGGTAGCCCATTGCACCCGCTTTTACACAGGCAAGCACGCTGTTATGATCCTGGATATTGCTGTAAACAACTACATTGGTATTCGGGAACTTACGGTAGATTTCCATAATGGCATCCACTCCGTTCTCTTCAATATCAAGCAGCGTTACATGAGGTTCCTGCGAAGGCTGTACCTTTTTGCATTCGCCCATGGAGCCCGCTTCCAGGGTAACCTTTAAATTGTATTGCTGATGATGGTCAAGCATCACCCGCATCATTCCACGGCTTTGCTGATTGCCATCAATGATTCCTACTTTAATCATAAATTACCTCCTTAGTTCCTAACCATCACACTGTTGCGACGACTACAAGAACAAAGTTAAGGCATACCACACTTAAGTGTATTATTCATTCCATTCATTCATTCTGAAGGAATGAACAGACACATGAACAGACACATCAATTGCTTTAACACACAGATAAACAGCATATTTACTCAAACAGCAAGGCCATAAGACTGCAGCAGGTGCTGACCGGAAAACAACTGCTTTTCCATGAAAAATCAATACCGCTGCTTCTTTAAGAAGTAGGGTTGCTGATCAGCGGGATCTTCAGCGTTGCCGATGGATCAAGAAAAGCATCCCGGAGTTCCCTGCCCAGTTTTACATGCTGTTCCACATGCCCGGCCCGGATGCGGTAGTATGCGCTGAAAGCCAGGTCGTCGTCCTCATACAGCAGTAAACATTGTGTAAGAATTTTTGCATCCATCATGGCATTGGTAGTACCGGCACTGGTAAAAGGCAGCGCTACGTGGGCAGCATCACCGATCAGCACAATATTCTGGTGATGGAAGTCGGGCAACAGGTCAAAATCCCTTGTATTCCATACATAGCTCGTTCTGAAATCATTGACGGCCAGCACAGCCTGCACTTCCTCAGGAAAATCTTTCAGCAGTTCTGCACACTGTGCCCGCAGCTTCTCAGGATAGCTTAGCGCGGCCCTTGCATCAGCGCCTTCAGGAACATCGCCCAGGGCAGGATCATACTGCATGAACCAGACCACTTCCGTTTCAGAAGTGGGGATCACTCCAAATGAGAGGCCTTTGTTTTCCTGCTGATACTTGGTGAATTTGCCCTGCAGGCTCACTGCAAGTTCCGGGTGCCGGGCAATGCCCACCAGTTCTTTCACCTTGCCCGGTTTAAAAGTCACCTCTCCAAAGATCTTGTGCCGCACGGCTGAATTTGCTCCGTCAGCACCTACAAAGATATCTCCGTATTCCCGTTCACCGTTATGAAAGGCTGCTGCAACTGCCCGCTCCCCTTCATATATAAAGTGAGAGAAAACACGTCCGCTGTGCAGGTGTTCCGCAGGCAGCATCCCCATCAGGCAATCCAGCAATTCCGTACGTTTAAAGCACTGCCAGTCGTGCAGTTGATGTTCTGCCAAGATTTCTCCGCTCGGGTCTTTGGAAACGAAGGTGTCTACCTTCCTGCCCGGCAAATAGCATGCTGTATATGCAGCAATTTCCTGCAGCACCGTAAAACCATCATGGTGCATCAGAAACGCATGTCCGCCAACAGCAGCATGTGTTTGTCTTTCATTGATACTAAAGTCGATCTGATTCTGATGAAGATAAATTCCCATACATAATCCGGCAATACCACCGCCAAGAATAACTATTTTCATAGGGAATTAACCGTGCTTTTTATTCTGTGCAGTGCCTCGCCAAGGATCTCCTCCGAAGTGGCAAAACTCATTCTGATAAACCCTTCAGCCCCCTCTCCAAACCATTGTTTGGCCCCCGGGACAACCGCTACCTTTGCCTTATCCATCAGCAGCTGATGGATCTCCGTACTGCTTTTGCCCGTACCGGTGATATTGGTAAAGGCCACGTAGCAGCCCTGGGGCGGAATACAGTGAAAGCCCTTGGTCAGGTTCAGTTCCCTGTCGCACAAATCCCGCATTTGCTGTAAATGGGCAATAAAATTGTCCAGCCAGTAATCACATTCATTCAGTGCGGCAGTTGCTGCTACCTGCGACAGCACGTTCGCACCATGGATGGTAGAGCCATGAAGAGAGGCTTCGAACAAGCGGTCAAAATTTACCTGGCTGCCGGCCATCACGGCTCCTATACGCAAACCGGCAAGGCCATAAGACTTGCTGTATCCGGTTACCGTTACCGTTTGCAGCGCAATTTCTTCAGAAAGGGCAGCCATACTTGTATAGTTGAACGGCGTGTACACAATGTCGCTCCAAATCTCATCAGATAAAACAATCAAATTATGTTTGCAGGCAATTTCACCAATCCTCAGCAGCTCTTCCCTGCTGAATACCTTACCGGTTGGGTTCAGCGGGTTACACAGACAGATCATCCGCGTCCTGGGGTTAATTAATCCTTTTAGCTTTTCAAAATCAATTTCGGCATCTCCTGCAGGAATAGCAAAGGGAACAGCCAGGCCATCTACCGCTTCTACCGAATACCTGAACAGGAAATCAACAGGATCAAAAATGATGGCTTCATCTCCCGGTTTCAGAAAAGCCTTACAGGTCAGATAAATCCCAAAGGCCGCACTATCAACCGGAAATATGAATTCAGGCAATGCATTTACCGCTCTTTTTACAGAAAAATACCTGGCCACAGCTTCTTTGAATTCAGACAGGCCTGCCGGCGGCCCATACGAAAGATAGCGGTCCTTTGTAAAGCGGATGATGGCTTCCGCAATCTCCGGGGCACTGGGGAAATCAGGATCTGCCGCTGTGAGCGGGATTACCCCTTCCGGAACAGTAGCCCATCTTAGATTAAAGGCCCTTTTTTTGAGAATATCGAGATTGATAGAACGTTGTTCAAACATTCATCTAAAGTAAATATTTTGTGTTATCTACAAAAGTTTTTTGGATATAATAAATCGATCGACTTATGTATCAGAATTATAAATAAATCAAGCTTTATAAGCCCTCTATAATTTCAAGAAATTTCTCTTTTACCAGGGGTTTGATGATAAATTCAGAGACAACGGGAATACTTTTCGAATGCTCCATCTCGTGTGGCGAGATAGAGGACGAAACGATATACAATTCATTTTTCCGGGCAAAAGCAGGCACTAGTTCCTGGTACTCTTTCAGGAAGTCCCATCCGTCCATCACTGGCATATTCAGGTCCAGAAAGATTACATCAGGCAAAAGATCAGGCTGGTCCTTCACTGCCTTCAGATGAGTGATGGCCTGTAAGCCATCACAGAAAACCTCTACTTCAACATCCTGCCTTACTTTTAAAATGGTCTTTTTAGTAAGGAACACATATATTTCATCGTCATCAATGAGATAAACCTTCTTCATTACCAGTTCATATTTTGATTCACAAATTCCACTGAGAATGTAGAGCCTTCATCAGGAAGGCTTTCTACCCAGATCCTTCCGCCCATGGCTTCTACCTGGGTTTTAGTCATAAAGAGACCTAAACCTTTGGCATCAGGATGGCGGTGGAAGACCTTTCCGATTTTAAAAATGTTGTCTTTATGTTTCACCAGGTCGATACCCAACCCATTGTCCTGTACAGTCAGAACAATATTACCTTCCCTGAATTTTGACGCCAGGTTTAGCGAAAGGGTCCTGTGAGGGCTCTGGTATTTGATCGCATTGCTGATCAGGTTATAAAATATACTCGCGAGGTATTTATGCGGATAGATAATGGCAGGGGCATCTTCAAAATCCACAGAGATCTTGGCTTCGGCCTTTTGAATTTCCACCACCAGTCCATCCAGTGCTTCCTGCAAACAGGTAGCCAGGTTGAGGTTATCAGACTTCACCGTATGGTCCTGTCTGATCTGTATGGACTCTACCAACTCATTAAAGGTGCTCTTGAGGCTCTCGATAACAGGTTCCAGTTTCGAAACCAATAGTTTTTGTTCTTCAACATCTTCAGATTCCTGGATAAATTCTGCCAGCATGGCCATATTGATCAGTGGCCCCCTTAAATTATGAGACACCACGTTACAGAAATCTATCAGCTGAGTATTTTGTATCGCCAGCTGTTCCATGATCAGCGTTTGTTTTTCTTCGAGGGCTTTCCGTTCACTGATATCGATACCAAAACCAATGACCATGACAAAATTTCCCTGCTCATCATGCATCGGGAACATCCTGCGCAGAAATGTAATTATGTTTCCATCAGGATCGGTCTGGCTCTCTTCCCAGCCTATGGCCTTGCCCGAGTTCTTCACTTCAAGGAACTGTGCACGCCTCTGTTCGGCAATTTTCAGGTCCCGGTTTCTGTAGGCCGCATATTCAAAATCGTCTTTGCCAATAATAAATTTCCTGAATTCGTCATTTTTGATGGCTCCGGGATTAGCAAAAAGATACTTATGATCGGCATCAAACACCACGATGTCGGTAGGGATATTGTTGAGGATACTTTCGTAAAATTCTTTGATACTGTTGTTGATCACCGGCATGCGCATCTGCAGCAAAGTCACTACCTGCTGTGCAAGCAATGCAAGCCCTTTGTGCTGTTCCTGCGTCAATGTAGCAGCTTCATAGCCCGCAACACTCAGATGGCCGATTACCAGATGTTTGTTTACGACAATAGGGATAGCAACAAAGAAAGGGTAATTACCGGCAGCGTCGCTGTTTCTTGGGGTTTCTGTGCAAGTCACTCCCACCTTAGCCTTATACCATATCCTGTCCGCATCTACAAAGGTAAGTGCAGAAACAGGGGCTTGAGAAATGATAGATGCGAGCTTTACAATATTATCAAACTCTTCTTCTTCTCCGGTATCTAAAATTTCCAACACATAAAGCGCGTCAATTCTGTCGGCTTCATTATTCAGTGATGGGAGGTTAATCATAAGCAGTGGTGATCACAATTCTGAGATTACAAATCTAGGTATAAGATTGGTTCTTTCAGTATAAAGAAAACCATCTTATTATCATAAATCCAAGATATGATTTTTTCCACAAATTCAAAACCTTTTAGCTGGCCAAACCAGAACCATCGGCCTGCCCTACTATAGCTTTTATAGCTACGTTGAGTTTTTGCGATGAGTCTTTGAGGAAGGTCAGTGTTTCCTGGGTATCCTCTCCGGGATATTTGATCAGGAATTCTGTCAGGCTCATGATGTTTGCCAGGGGAGCCCTTACCATATGGCTTTGTATCCAGGCGATTTCTTTGAGGTCTTTGTTCTGGCGCTCAATCTCTTTGATATAGTTGATACGTTCAGACACATCCGTTGCCAGTACCAGCCTGGCCTCACGCTCTTCAAACCTGATCACGTTGGTTTCTATCTCTACCGGGAAGGCATCATTGTCCTTATTGATATGGATCAGGACACCGGAGTAATCACGGCTTCTGATCATACTGTTTAAATCCAGCAGTTTGCTGGTCTCTGTCTGCGGACGGATATCATTGATATTCATCTTCAGAAATTCTTCTTTTGTATAGCCGTATTTGGCCATCGCCGCTTCATTTACATGCAGAAAACGTCCATTCTCCATATCAAACACATACATGGGTACGGGGTTAGCCTCGAAAGTGGTGCGGTAATATTTTTCTGAAGCATCCAGTTTAGACACCAGTTTGGCTTCCTTCTGAATGGTTTGTTCCAGCCCGTTAAGCACTTTGCTCACCAGCATTACGCTGATCAGGCTCACAAAAATCAGGTTTCCGGAGTATGAAGCCCATAAAGGCAGGTCATAACTGTCCAGCAAAGGACTGTCAAATAATTTGTAGTAAATCACCGCCCCAAAAGCTGCGCAGATCACTACGTTGAGCCCCACCAGGTAATAGGCTACCGGACGCGGAAAGATCATTGCACAAAAGATAGTAATGATGATCAGATATAACACGCCAGGCCCTTCTGATCCCAGTACAGCGATATAGATGATCGCCAATACGTAGAGAAGAAATAAAGCGAGTATTTTCCTGGTCTGGATCATGATTTTTTTATTGAAAATAATATATAGCAGCGCACAGCCAAACCCGATGTTAAACCATTGTACCAGAGTGCTGCCTGCAAAAATACCAAAACTCGTGGATGAAACAAATGCTATAATACTAACGACAAAAGCATAGCTTATCATATTGGTAAAGAGCTTTTTTCTCCAGAAAACATGGTCCTCCTCAGAGGGGTCTGCCTTACGCAGCACAGCCGTTTCCATCAGGCTGGTTATTTTCCACCAAAACTCTTTAAAAGAAAACATAAAATATTAAACCAAACTGTTAAAATGTCCGATCTCTGCAATGACCATTACCCGAATTCCCATTTTTACATGCTTGTTCATTATCATAGGTTTTATATTGATTAGTTTATAATTTAGCAAAAGTTACTCCAACTTTATAAAATGGGCACACCTTCCGGTTCAACTGATATATTTTCAAGTGACGCAGCGTTCGACAGGCTGTATTCTCTACGGGCACAACAACTTTCATCTATGCACTGGACACCCATAGCTGTGGCCATAAAGGCCGCAGAACACCTTGCTGCGGGGCCGGGAAAGCATATTCTGGATATTGGCAGTGGTGTCGGTAAATTTTGCATTACCGCTGCACATTATTTTCCGGAGCTTTATTTTTATGGAATTGAACAACGTAAAGCGCTGGTAGACGAGGCAGTTATTGCCCAAAATGCAACAAGCACCACAAATATTCAATTCATTCACGGGAACTTTACGGAGCTTGACATGGGCCAGTTTGACCATTTTTATTTTTATAATTCCTTTAGTGAAAACATTGTCCACCACAAACCGATAGATAACCTGGTCCAGACTTCTGCAGCCATCTATGAGGAGTACCTGTCCCGGTTCTATGAACTGCTGGAAGATAAACCTGCAGGTACCAGGCTGGCTACTTTTCACTGCCCGGATGATGATATTCCTCCAGCCTATAAACGCATCAGGCACGATGCCGCTGAAAGCCTCGGGCTTTGGCTAAAACAATAGCTAAATCATTATAGGAATTCAAATTCAAGTTGCTACCTTAGAGTGTTATGACTTGTATTTCCTAAGCCAGTATAATGATTGCATGATAGAAGATTTACAAAAGATTTTCGGATCGTGGTGGCTCCGCTACTCAGTTTATATCCACAACATCATGGGCATAGAGATCCGTTATGATGAAGGTGATGTGCGCTATTGGCGTGAACTGTCTTTTGTAAAGATCATTGTTTACCTTCTTCCGGTGAGTTTTCTTGCGATGGCAGCAAGAATAGGGTTTGGCCTGCTCGAAGGCCATCTGCTGATTACCGCATTCGATCTTGGTTTTTATGTGGCGCTGGTCAGTATCATCTTCCAGAAAAAAATATCTATTGCTTTCAAGAAGGTATTCGTGATGATCATGTTTTACCTGTTTGCCCTGGTTACACTGCTCATTCAGGGGGCAGAGGGTCCAGGATTACTGTATTTCACCTGTACCTGCACTTTTACGGTCTTCCTGTTCAAAGGAAATAAGATCTACTATTTTCTGCTGGCCAACTTTATCATATTCATGACTGTGGAGGTGATTATCTACCACAGCCTGATCCCCACACCTCTCCTGAAACACTTCACGCCTATTTCCTGGTTAAACCACACCTCCACACTTCTTTTAATCAACCTGGTTACGCTGATCCTCATCCAGCGCATCATCCGCAGACTGGAAAAGATCATCATCAGGGAGAGCGAACTGCAGGGACAGCTGGAGGACGAAGGACTGGAAATTGCAGAACTGAACAACAGGCTAAAGGAATCTGAGGATTACTACCGCTACCTGTTTGCCAATAACCCAAGCCCGATGTGGGTTTTTGATACGGCAACGCTTCATTTTCTGCAGGTAAATGATGCCGCACTGCAGCTGTATGGTTATACCAGGGAAGAATTTATGCAGCTGACGCTTGAGGATCTCAGACCAGGGGCCGAAATGAAGCAAACGCTGAAGATGTTATCCAACTACCGGAAAAACCAGAAGTCGTTTAAAGGGAATATGGTACATCAGAAAAAGAGCAAAAGAACGTTCCATGTGGAGGTACGGAGCAATCCCATTGAGGTCAATGGCAGGACAGGGCTTTTGGTACTCGCTAGTGACATTACAGACCGTGTTAAATACATCAACAGTATTGAAGAGCAGAACAACAGGCTCAAACATATTGCCTGGATACAAAGCCATAAGGTGAGGGCACCGCTCGCGAGGGTGATGAGCCTGTCCGGTTTAATGACATCACTGAACAATGAAGAGGAAAAAGAGGAAGTCCTCAATTATCTGATTGTTTCAGCAGATGAACTGAATGAAATTATCACCGGGATCATCAAGCAGGCAGAGCAGGAATAAAATATCATATTGAGACAAATTCCCTAATCCATGGCGGGATATTTGTCGTATCTAACTTAACCAAATATTACAACCAACGGACATGAAAGCGATTGAAATTGAAGTGATGTGCCAACATTATATGGGCGCATTGCAAATAGAACCTGTATATGAGGATCTTTCTTTATTCTCTGTTTATCACAAACATGAATTTCTAGGACATATTCAGCCGGTAAAATCAAAAGATGGTGTAGAATGGTATTCCCATGAGATTACAGATCGGGAATTAGTTGCACAAGCGGGCGAATGGGCAGCGTTTCATTTTCCTCTTACAGATAAAAGTTTTAAAAGAATTTATGAGTTTAAATTTTTCACAGAGTTTTTAACGGGCATTTTTGCATTTATTTTTTCCAGGTTTTAAAGCAAAACTGCTGACATTATTGAAAAGAAATAGTAATTATTATTTTAAAGGAACATAGCTACATTAATTATAATACAGGAGCAGGCCTTCAATGCAGCATTACATAACGTCAAATCAGACTCAGAACATATGCCTTATGATTTATGGAGATACAACGGTGCGACGGCTGTAAATGATTGGATTGTGAAAGATCTGTATCCGCTGTATGTTCGAGCAACAGATGGTTTCCATCATACTCCTGCAGAATTAGGCCAAGCTATTGTGGCTGATGGTAGATCTGTAGTAAATACAGGAGGAATTGCTGCGCCTGGTAAGGGACCATGTAATTAATCTCTATTATAACAAAAAACCGCATCAATTTGAATTGATGCGGTTTTTTTCATATCACTAGGCCCAAAGGTTCTCAGGGTAAGTACCTTCATCGATTAGTTTTTGCAACTGTGCTTTTACTACAGGTGCATCCTCTTTGAAAGTTACACCAAACCATACCGCTTCGGTAGGAATCATCTTCACCACACCTTCTCCTGATTTGATCAGGATATCTGCTACTTCAGGGATTAAAAATTCTGCCTTCAATTCAGCAGCATTGGCGTCGCGGAATTTATAATATTCATCTTCAGACCAGTTCACAAAGTCAGGTGTGAAACAGAAGAAGTTCATGCTTACTTTAGTATCCAAAGGCAGTTCAATAGCTGTTCCACCGTCCGGGGTAAAAGCTTTTCCGTCTTTTTTATAGATTTCCTTGCGTTCCGTAATACTTACAATATTCTTTTGGTCATCAACATTGATCTCTCCTCTTGTTACAGATCCGTTATCACTTAAAGTATTTTTAAGTTCGTAACCAATACAAGCATATTTTCCTTTTTCTATACCATCAATCAGATAGTCGTACGCTTGCTTAAAAGCATCAAAACCATAAAAATCATCTGCGTTGATTACTGCAAAAGGCGCGTCAAGCACATCCTTGCAGCAAAGAAGGGCATGCATCGTACCAAAAGGTTTAGTTCTGCCGGCAGGTATTTCACGGCCTCCGCTAAAGCTCTCCAAAGACTGGTAAACATAGTCAGTTGCAATCTTACCAGATAGTTTTGGTTCAATTACCGACTTGAAAGATTCTGAAAACTCTTCACGGATGATAAAGATTACCTTTCCAAAACCGGCTTTAATCGCATCATAGATGGAATATTCCATGATAGTTTCGCCAGAAGGGCCAAAAGATTCTGTTTGTTTGTTTCCACCATAACGGCTAGCCATTCCAGCTGCCAGAATTACTAAAGAAGGTTTAATTTCAGACATATGTTTTTCAGTGTATATTTTTTATTTTATGAGATTGTAGTCTATGCTTTATTTTTCCTAAAACTACTAAACAGAAATTGCATTTATTACATTTCCTGCAGATAATCGCATTCAAAACTCTCTCAAGTTGTACCGGCTAATTTTTTATAGTCTAGTTTCTATCTTAGTATGCGTTCTCCTCACCACGGAAAACATTGATCACTGTTAAAAATATAATTCTGACATCCAGCATACTGCTCCAGTGCTCCAGGTACCATATATCGTGTTCAATTCTTTTTTCCATTGCAGAGTCATCCTTCGTTTCGCCACGGTATCCGTTTACCTGTGCCCATCCAGTGATTCCCGGTTTAACAAACTGCCTCACCATATACTGTCCAATGATTTTTTTGTATTCTTCGGTGTGGCGTAGCATATGTGGTCTTGGTCCTACAACACTCATATTTCCAAGGAATACATTGAAGAACTGAGGCATCTCATCCAAACTGGTCTTGCGCAGAATTCTTCCAATCGGAGTGATCCTGTCATCTCCCTTTGTAGCCTGTACTTTGTCACTATCATTATTCATTCGCATACTCCTGAATTTATAGCACCAAAATGGCTCATCATTGATACCACTGCGTTGTTGTTTAAACATTACCGGACCTTTGCTTTGGAGCTTGATAAGCAATCCTATCAAAGGATAAAGCCAGCTTAAAATAAAGACGATGACAAGTGCACTAAATATCAAGTCAAAAGCCCGTTTCTTAAAACGGTTGCCCATGCTTTCCAGAGGCTCATGTCTTAGCGTAATAATCGGAAATTCTCCGCCCATATAACTGATCCGGTAAGGAGCAGCTAAGGCACCGGCGAGATCAGGTATAAATTTCAAACGCAGTAATTGTTTATCCGCTTCCATTACCAGCGGGCCAATCTCGCGCATTCTCGAAGGGGCTACAGATACATATAGATCTTTAACACCATAAACCGCTGCTTCTTGTAGTCTGGCACTAGCCTCAGGAGAAATACTCCCGTTTCCGTCACCATAAATACTGGCATCATCACCTACAAACCCATAAAAATCAATGTTTCGCTGCTTTTGCAGGTAGGCAGCTACCCGCAGCCCGGTATCATTATCTCCCATCACCGCAACTTTTCTTGTGGAATGAAACCTGCTGATCAGGACATACTGGATATAAGTGCCGATAAATCTATTTAGCACAAAGCCTATAGACAGGAAAATATAAAAAGAGATAAGGAAACTTCTTGAGAACTCGTAATCTTTTGCGAATAGTAAATACAAGGAGAATATCACGAAGTGCAGCAACAGGCTTTTTACTGTCCCTCTGTAGATACGTTCTATCTTTCTTGCGTTATATTCAGAATATAAATTAAAAACCGCCGTGTTTAAAAACCAAAGCAGGTTACATACTACCAGATAGTGTTTTTGCAGCTCTTCACTTACTCCCCTGCCCATATACCCAGTAAAATAATAGGCAAGAACATATATCATATTTAGCATTAAAATATCTGTAACAGGCAAAATATACCTTAGCAAATAGAGATATCGTGTTTGAATTGACATGTAAAAGATTAAGAAATGAGCATTTTTAAAAAAAAAGAATTGTAACAAAGATTATACCAAAACAGTAAATAAATTCAAACCATATATTTTACACAATTAGGTATTACTAATCTACAAAAATTGAAACATTTAAACGAAAATAAAATAATTTCATCATCTTTTGCACTATAACTTAACATATTATTTACATTAAAAATTTTTCAGGATTATGTGACTCAATAACTTTCAATAGATGACTGTAATTTCAGACACCCGCCTAATTTCTCAGCTGCCATTGTACAGAAAACATTGAACCTATATTCGACGATAGATCACCAAAGTCGTATGCCACGGCAGCTTTTAGGGAGAATTGGGTTTTTGGTATTGTCCAACCTATTTCCTGCATCGTATACCACTGTATCTTAAAAGGGCTGAAAACACCATTCAGCCTGTTATCGCCAAAGTTTTTTGTATAGGTAATCAGTGTTCTGGAGCTGATATTCTCAGATAATGCCAGTAAAGTACCGATATGTGCGCCTATTATCCTGTTATTGATAATGTTATCCAGCCCATTACTATCCTGGACCGGTGCGCTCCAGTCATAAGGCTTGATACTATCAAAATATTTTGAGGACCTCCATCTGTTGGTAAACAATGGAGTTCCTACAATTCGGTCGTTGTATTCCCATCCGGTACGGTATATTCCATTATTGTAATAGCTCTCCCGGTACCTGATGGCATAAAAGTCATTACTCTGGGTAGTATGTATAAATTCAAATGTAAATTTCTTGAATATGCCGTCCTCTACTTTGTTCGTAATATTTAAGCTCAGCAAACGGTCAATATTTCGGATATCTATCCCCTGTCCGCTATCAAAAGGTGTCTGGTTATTGACCTGGAATTTAACGTCGTCATTTTCCCATTCGGCGCCAACCTCTATCACGCCCCGCTGATCTCCCGGCCTGTTTGGTGCTGAACCATCAACTACGCTGCCATCATTAATTTCAATCCCTGTAACCACGTTCAACCATCCCTTCAATGATCGGTCTGTCGCAAAATAATCAGGTCTTGATCCGCCCCAAACAGCGTAATGCTGTACGCCACCGTAGAGTTTCAGTTTGTTCTTACCGATCCTGAAATAGATATTTTTTTCATGCAGGAAGGCATGTTTCATAAATTGATCTTCACCCATCCAACCATGGCTAAACAATCCCTTAAATTGTATCCAGCCATTTGTAAAAGGCACGTCTGTATATTCCAGTGCCAGATTTATTTTTGTGATGGGCAGTGCATTCCCGCTGACGCCCAAAGATCCGGAAGACAGATCAGGGTCCACCTCACCTATAATTTGTTTGAACCTTCCCCCGCTAAATGTCAGCTTCTTGTACCTGGCTTTGATGAAAGCTTCCTGAACTATATTATCCTTGAATTGGTTGTTGTTATAAATATCGGCACCATAGCTGAAGTAAACACCCTGGTCATTGTCGTCATAAATCGAAACCGGCGAACCCAAACGGTTGGAGTTAGTGATTCTGAAGTGAGATGAAAAATCGGATTTACGATCTTCAATTACACCAAAGCGGTTGCTCACAAGCCACAGTGGCTGATAGTCTTTAGAAGCAATCGTAGCATTTGTACCGGCTTGAATTTGCAAAGAATCTAAAAACTGGGCTCTTACAGTGATTTGCAGCAATAATAATAGGATAACGCATATAAGATTCTTCATAGTCATTAGTTTAGCCATCAATTATGGTTATTTATATCCGAAACGTAACTCAGCATCTCAGGCAGAATATTACGTTTATCCAGATATTTTTCAGCGTAGGTCCTTGCATTTTTTCTGCAGGGCTCATAGTCATTTTCAGTAATTTTAATAATAGCTTCAGCAAGCAAAGTTTCCTTTTCTGCTTCAATGATCACGCCCATACCATGTTCCACAATCACATCATGCAGGGTAGTACCTGGATTAGCAGTAACGAGGGCTAAACCTCCCACGGCCAAAATGGCGGTCAATTTGGATGGCATCACCAGGTCGCTGGCGTTAGCTTTCTGCAAGACGAGGTGTACATCTGCCATGTTAAGGAACTCATTAAAAACATCAAATCCCTGCAGCGGCAGGAAAGTCAGGTTTTTTAATCCGGCTTCTTCGGCCATCCTGATTAACTCCGCTTTATAAGGACCTGTACCACAGATCACAAACTTTATCTTACCCTTGCTTTGCAAACTACCGGCAATTCTGATCAGGCTGTCAAGTCCCTGTTTTTCACCTATACTTCCGGAGTACAGGATGACATGGTCATCAGGCTGATATCCCCATTTGGTTTTGAGCAAATGGCGTTCTGGCAGTGGGTAAAACGATTCAGTATCCACCCAGTTAGGAAAAAAGGTGATGTCTTTAGGAATCTTTGCACTTACTTTCTTCATCATTCCTTCAGAAATGGTAGTGATAAAATCCATCTTTCTGAGGATAAAATATTCAATCGAAAAAAGAATATCGAACATCCATTTGTACCGCAGCATTTTTAATTCCTTGGCTGCCTCAATCTGAAGATCCTGCACATGGTATATAATACGGCCACCCCTGCAGAAACGGTAAAATAGTGCCAGTATGGCGAGGTGAAAAGGTGGTGCAATGGCAAAAATCAAATCCTGTTTGGGTTTAAACAACATCTTCAGCACTACAAAACCTGCCGAAACAAAAAATATAGATTCATGGATCAGCCTTTTTAAGCCCGAGGGCTTCGAAGGGATATAGAGCGGGCACCTGTGGATCTTCAGTTTGCCATCAAACATAGTCTCAGACTTGTACCAATCACCCTTATATGGCTCCTGTACCTTCCAGTTGGGATAATAGGGAAAGCCGGTCACCATCGTCACATCGTGGCCCTGTTCTGCCATCCATGTGATCATTTCTCCTGTATACTTACCTATTCCGGTCAGTTCAGGCAAGCAGTTAATTCCTAAAACCAATATCTTTTTCTTCATGACCATCTTTGTTTGATATAAACCACAGGATTACCTTTAAATATTCCATTAGACGCAATGTTGCCAGTTATAACAGATCCTGCTGTAACAACACTGTCCGTTCCTACTATTACTCCGGGCGACACAAAAACGGAAGCTCCGATCCACACCCCGTCCATCAACGTGATCGGCCCGTTGCGATAGGGCATTTCAGGTATCCTGAAATCGTGGTTACCACCACACAAAAATGCCCGCTGAGAAATACATACATTGTTGCCGACAGTAAGCAGTTCAAAATTCAGCAGAAAGGCTTCCTCTCCAATCCACACGTCATTCCCTATGTTGAGCTTCCAGGGGAAATGAATATTCACCCGCGGTTTGATGATTACACCAGAACCTACCTTTGCTCCAAATACCCGCAGCAGACTACATTTCAAGCCATTTGGATAAGGGAGTGCCGACAGGAAAAAAATGACTTTCACGAGGTACCATAAAATTTCCTTTGGTTTACCTGCCCCTCTTTCCAGTCCAACTGAGGAATTGAATTGAGCAAGATTGACTTTTGATTGCTGTTGTTCTGCTACCATGTTATTCCTCTATATCTTTTTTTAATTTTTCTTCTTCAATTAACCGCAATGCCAGTATGATTTCTACCATTGTGCGCTGCAGCGTGTAGTGCCAACCCCTCCATCCGTTAAAAATCAGTCCTTTGATAAACAGAGAGTAAAAGAATACAATAAAGGGCGCTAACACCTTTGTTTTCCTGATTCTGGAACTCATCGGCAAACCTTCTCCAGAACTGTTCACCAGTTTATTGGCCTCTTTAATGGCGTATCCATCCTGGTTGCTCAGCCACCTGCTAAACGACTTGCGATCGTCATGCAGTATAACAGCCTTATACATTCCGGTCGTGCCATTGATCTTGAGGCGCTGGGTATGGCCATCGTCAAAATACGTGCATAATGCTTTTTTAAACAGCACAGGCCTTGGGGTTGTATTATCTTTTAATAGTGGTTTGCCAAAAACAAGGAATTTAAAGTTGGTTTCGTAGGCCGTATCCGTTCCTGATGCAGTATAGTTTTTGGTTTCCGCTATAAAGTCGTCCGGAAGCACATAATCAGCATCCAGGCTTAAGATCCACTCACTATTCAATAAGGAAAGTCCATAGTTCCATTGTTGCCCATGCGTATCAAAAGGCCGCTGTACCACTACGGTATTTGGATAAGCTGCAGCAATCTCAAGGGTAGCATCAGTACTGAAACTGTCCAGTATCACTACCTTTTCCAACCAGGTAAGTTTGTCCAGCACCCGCTTTAAGTTGGGTTCTTCATTTTTTGTCAAGATTAGCGCCTGCAATACGGTTGAACTCAGTAATTCCATTCCTAATTAATTAGTATCGTTGATAACATTATTATACTGTTCTAAATATTGTGCGATCAGTACCTCCTCTGAAAAGTTTTCCGCAATGATCCTCCGTCCGTTCTCCTCGATCCATTGCCGCCTGGCCTTGTTGTTCCTTGCATCAGTAATCTTTTTGGTCACATCGTTCGTTGCCAGGGAAGAAACCCAACCCACCTGGTGGTCTGCTACAAATTTTGAAAGCGCCACATCCTTCGAAACCATCACTGGTGTGCCCATGTGGAGGGATTCGAGAACCACATTGGCGAAATTTTCATTGAGTGAAGCCAGCACAAAGAGGTCAGCCTTCATCAGTATATTAAATTTTGTACTGCGGTCTACCCAGCCCAGCCATTCCACCTTATCCTCAATTTTAAGATCCCTCACCAGTTCCTTCAGCTTTTCGGTATACTCCGCATCCCCGGAACCTGCAATCTGCAGCTTAACCGGAAATAACAATCCCGGTATCGCGTTGAGCAATATCTCGATCCCCTTTTTACGGTGTACCCTCGACATAAAGATCAGCTTAAAAACCTCCTTGTCTTCCTTTATGACAGGTATATCCGGTAAGGTCACATTATTGGCAATCATAAAACCTTTCCAGCCGGGAATGACCTCTATGCATTCGGCTACTTCTGCTTCTGCTGTGGCATGGAACCATGATTTTGACAGGGCCCACTTGCCTAAGCTGGAGTGGATCAGGCGCTTTATCTTCACATTTCCCGAGTTGAAGATGTAGGGGCTCAGCATTCCCCGCGGTGACACTACTACTTTAACACCTTTGAGGTGGCATATACAGGCTGCAACAATCACCAAAAAACTCCACCATGACTGTATGTTCACGACATCATATGAATCCACGTGTCTCCAGAGGTGTTTCCAGAGTGCCGGTGAAACATGTGTAGGGTCTTTTGTGATCCTCCGGAAATAGGTCACTTTTACGCCGTCTACATCCATCATTTCGCCTGCCTCAACTGCTAATTCTTTGGTACCATTTGCAGTAGTCGTAAAAACATCCACCTCATGGCCTGCCTTCACCAATCCTTCACATAGTTTGGATACAGATTCGATGGGGCCACCATAGATATATGCAGGTTTATAAGAGGGTACAATATGGAGTATCTTCATGATCTGTTATCTTTTATCGTTAAAAACCTCTTTATAAATGCGCTCAATTTTATCGAGTGCATCTGCTGCTTTAAACTTTTCTACATTTTCTATTCCTTTGCGCACAGCCTTGCTGCGATCAGCCTCATTCAGCTGCACGGCCTTGTTCAGCACGGTGGCGGCACCGGCAGCCCAGGCTTTCAGCTGGGCTTTCTCAAATGGCTTTTTCGCAATGATAAACGCTGCATCACCGGCAACTTCCAGCATCGGGTTTTCTCCGGTAGTGAGCACCAGTGTCCCGGAAGCCATGGCTTCAGCTATCGGCCATCCAAAGCCCTCAGCAATAGAGGGGAAGAGAAATACCGTTGCGCCGGCATATGCTTTACGCACGGTTTCATCCTTAATACCGCTTAAAAAGTGGATATCCTGCTTGTAAGCAGAACGTTCATATCTTTCCTTTAGTGCAGCAGAAGGTCGTTCCCCGATGAGCAATAAAGGAAGTTCAACACTAAAAAGTTCCCTCCACTGATCGTAAATTTCGATGATACCAATCCTGTTTTTATACCATTGGTTACCTCCCACATGCAGCAGGTACCCCAAATTCAGTCCGATGCCTAACTGCTCTGTTAAAGCTGATCTGGATTCTGCCGCGGGTATCAGTTGATATGCAGGGTTGATACCATTGTATACCATTTCGGACCGTACCGGGGCTTGTGCTAAAAATTCAGCCAGGTCAGTCCTGGTTTTCTCAGAAACTGATATAAAGTTTTTTCCCTTTCTATAGCCATTGCGGATAAATTCCTGATATTTTCGTCCGGATGCAGAAGTAACATTTTCCGGGATTTGTCCCAATGCCGATCTTTGTGCCAGGAAATCATGACAGTGAATCACATGCGGGCGGTCTGCAATAAGAGGCACGTAAGGGCCGAGGGCATTGTCTGCCACCACATACAAAACCTTTTCCTTCTCTGCCTTTAGCCTTCGCTTTACCTGTTGCGGGAACACCAGATACTGGTCCATGTAGCCCAGCCATTTTTTCACTTTCTGTAAAGGTATATTCGAAAAATATGCTTCAGGGCTCCATACCTCAACCTTATGGCCGCGGGCTTCCATTCCCTTCGCAAGATAATTGACGAAGCGCGGCATACTTTGCGAGCCTAAAAATGACGGATGGGCAAAAAACACAATCTTCATCTTATATATTTTATTTTTGTTAAATCTACAGGAACAGTATTCTTAGTCTTTTCTGCAGGAGTTTCTGCCATTAATTGTCTCTTTTTGTTGAACGAAGCGAAGAGCAGCCCGCCAATCATGGTGCTAAAACCCAGGGATGTAGGCTGCGCCCATTGTCCCTGAGGGATCACAAGCAAAGCAAAACTCAGCAGCATCCATGGCAGCAGGTCTCCGCGTATCATTTCACGGTATCCAAAGGATGCCAATCTGAAGGACAGGGCAAGCCTGATGACAATTACCCCTATGCCCAGGATGGCACCCATCTCTCCGATCAACCTTCCCCATTCCTCTTCAGATATCAGGAATTTTGTTCCACCTGTCAGCAGTTTACTTCCAACGTTGGTTCCCATTCCAATCCCAAGGCCAAAGAAAGGCTGTTCAGTAGAATTGGAGAGGGCAGATCCCAGTCCCCCGAAATACCTGTCGCCCAGCACGCCTTTAACACCACCTTCTGATTCATTGGCCCCGGTAAACCTGTCTGTAAAGGCTTCTGTAGCCGTCTTGAAAAAGCTGATCTGACTGAGTATGGACAGGGCTATCACCAGGATTAAGCCGGTAGTGATAATTTTTCCTGTATTTTTACCATTGAGCAATGTAGCAGCTACGGCAAAGATCAGCGCCACACCAACACTAAAGAATAAGGTCCTGCTGATCGATAGTGGAATGGATGCGATGACCGCCAGCGTAGCAAAAATCAGTACTGTTTTGTTTATACCGGGATTGAGCCAGAAATAAACCACCATACTGGCGGACAGCGAAAAGAATGATACCAAACCATTGGTAAATGAAAAGGTTCCTGGTGGACGGTAAAAGCCCATTGCCCCTGAGAAACCACCTCCTTCTGTGTCGCCGCCTATACCTCTGTTTACAAATGCCGTCTGCGGACTGTAAAACTGCATGGCGATCAATACCGCCATCGGGATAGAGATCCATACTATTGCTCTCGCCACCTCCAGTACATCCTCCCTGTCAAATACCTTTCCGATGGCAAACATCAAGGGGAAGTGGATCAGTAAGATCCGGGCACCATAAATTGCCACCCCAATATTTCCATGCCCAAAGATCAATGCAGTAAAGATGCCCAGTGTGCCCAATACAATCATGCTTTTCATGTAGATAGAATCAGGCATCTTTCCCTGCTCCCAAACCTTCAGGATTATCCATAGGGCCAGCGGGTCCCTGATCAGCAAAATGGGCGTAGCCAGTCCGGGAAGCACCCATTTTCTTAATGCGCCTTCAAAAATCAGTAATAAGAAATAAGCCCAAATGGCTTTTTTTAGCTGAGATTTGCCTTCCCCTGTCCTACCCATTATTTATGTCTAGTTATTGCTGCTGTTAATTCCTTACCATATTTCTCCCATGGCCGCAGTTTCGCCCTTTCCATTGCTGCTTTTCCTACCGCTGCAACAGCTTCTGGTTTTACCATCAGTTCCTCAATCTGTTTTTGCAATGCTTCTGTTGAGCCGGCTTCGATGATCCATCCATCTACACCATGCGTAATCAGGTCAGGGCCAGCAGTCCGGTCTGTCGTAATTACCGGCGTACCCTGTGACATGGCCTCAGTGATCACCAGTCCAAATCCTTCAAATAAAGAAGGAAATACAAACACGTCATGCTCCCTCATTAAGCTGAGGATCTCCTGATGTGCGAGTGTCGGTATCCATTGGTGTTCTTTCAATGCCAGGTCCAATGCCGGACATTCGACGTTCATTTTCATGCCCACTACTGTCAGTTCTACGCCTTTGCCAATATTTTTTACTGCAGCAAACAGATCTGCGATACCTTTCCTTTGTGAGAGCCCTCCAACAAACAGCAACTTTAAAGGCCTGTTCTGTGTCAGATTATATTCCCGGCCTTCAATTACCGGTGGGAAGCCATAGGGGATTACCTGCACCGGCGCCAGTTTGCCCGGGTAATCTCCCAGTGTTTTAGCGGTAAAACTGCTGGCCACAAATATTCTGTCTGCCAGGCGCAGTTCTTCATCCTTACGGTCAAGTTTAGGCTGAGAATCTCTGAAGCTTACCAGGGTAGATGCCCATTCCGGCCAGCGTTCTTTCTCGGCGCTGAGCAGGGATCTTGCTGATCGCCAGTAGCCTATAGGGAGGTCATATATACATTCCATCCCCAGTTTCTTTGCGGCAACAAAAGTTTCCACGGCACCGTCCTCGTAGCAGTAAACAGCGTCGGTTTTGTGCTTTTTATTTTCTCTTTTTAAGATGGCGGCCGTAGCCCTGTCCAGGTCCTGATAGATGGCATCTACACTGGCGAAACCCGTTTCATGTGCCACTGCATTTTTAAAACCGAATTTCGTCAGCACATTGCGCAACAGCTCCAGCCTGGGCCTGCTGCGGATCAGTCCTGGCTTTAAGGGATAAGATCTCCTGGCCAACTCCTTAGCTATTTTTGCAGGTAATAACTTCAGCAGATAATGATCAGGATCTACCGCAAGGGTAGTTCCGAAGAATGCCAGCACACCAGCCTGTTCAAAAGCAGACATGACGGCCCTTACATTACGGTTTCCAGTGGGATGTGTTACGATAATCTTCATTCTCAGCTTTGTTATTAATTATCCTATCAGCCAGGCACGGTTTGCTGCCAAAAACTCACAGGGGTCATACGTCAGGTTTTCAGTTCTTTTCTTTTTAATCGGAACAGCCGGCATCCCTACTACAATAGCGCCAGGATCAACATTCCTGCTGACCACTGCCCGGGCACCTACCACGGCCCCTCTGCCGATCGTTACGCCTGGTAAAATCATGGCACCTGTACCAATCCAGGCATAGTCCTCAATAATTATTTTCGCTTTCACATGTTTCCATTCCGGATCCATCACATCATGAGATGCCGTCAATATTTCTACGCCATCGTTGATACAGACCTTATTTCCAATAATCACCTGGTCATGCAGGGCAATGGTCACCCTGCCTAAAAAAGACTGGCTTCCGATTGTCAGGTTACTCTTTCTACCGTCCAGCCTTATCTTGCCCAGCTCAGCCCTTCCATCAATCTTTGCTCCTTTACTCACCAAAAGCTGCCGCTTTAAATTCCTCTTCAGGAGTGATGGCAGCAGAAGAATCCTTTTAGCCCAGCTTTTAAAAAAAGGGAGGGAACCGAAAGGAAACTTAGCTCTGTTTGTGAATAAAAAATGTAAACTCGCCATATCAACTGGTTATCAATAAATTAGAAATAAATTGTTTAGCCACAACGCTTAGCGTGGGTATGTAACTGAAATCTGGCTGCTGTTCAAAAAACGCAGCCAGGCTTCCCGCTTTGTATGCAGTAATCCCGTAAGGATTATCTGCCATGTGTATACCTGCGGGGTTCCATTCACGCGAAACGCAAAGCAAGTGGATGCCATGTTCGCGCATGGCTGCAACAGAGCCGCTTTTTTCTACCAACGCTATTGGCGTGGTAAAAATGCCAAAATCGTATTCGGTTAAAATTTCAGAAACCTTCTCTGCAGTCTGTTCACCCATTTGAGTGATGCTTAAGCCTGCATCCTCCCATTCCTTAACCCAGCGCTGCTGTTCTCTGCCATTTCTGCCTAGCACCACCAGTTCAAGATCGAGTGCATGTTTTTCTGCGTATGCTTTTGCTTCTTTTGCCAGCTGCGTAATCGGTCCTCCTACATGAATACCGCCAAAAATCACCACACTGATCTTTTTGTGAATTTCAATTCTACGGCTGATTTTTGCTTTGATCCGCTCAGGATAGGATACAGGTATATTAGAAAATAAGGGCAGCAGCACCGGTGAACTGCCGATTCTTTCCAATTGCTTTTTGTACAGATGAGACTGTGTGTGAATAATTAGTGGTTGTATTTTCCTGATCATCGACTTGATCAGCAGCAGCTGTACCTTACCCCACAGGGCCTCTTTCCTGCTGGCCTCAGCAGACATACCCACCCAAAGTTCATGAAACATGATTTGCCACTTACGCCCATTGCCGGCAGTAATCAGCTTATTTGCCAGGCCAAAGGTGAGCCCTTTGGGATGAAAAGAAAATGCAACAAACTGGAGGCTGATCCATTCAGGATCAAAGGAATCAATGAAAACCCTCAATAAAGCTATCCGGTCTTCTTCAGCGAGTACAGATGGAAGGCGCAGGACCGAAAGTTCAGCAGGCCCCTGCAAGCCGCTGTTTTGCATTTCAGATATATGGCTGTCATTTATTCCCGCAGCGGCAATATGATGACCCTGACGAATAAGTTCAGCACTTAAACATCTTACGTAATCACCTACACCGTCCCGTCCCGGCTCCAACGCGCCGCAAAGAAAAATGATCTTCATATCTTATATATTATTACTTTCTATCACCAATTTTTTTCGCAGGTATTCCCGCCCATATCTCCATCGGGGCAATGGATTTAGTCACCACGGCACCCGCGGCCACAATTGCACCATCCCCAATAACCACTCCTTTTAATACGATCACATTACATCCAATCCAAACATCTTTCCCAACCGTTATGGCTTTGCCATTTCCCGGCTGTTTGTTCATGGGGATACCTGGCTGGTAACTATGGTCATGGTCTATAAACCTGCAGCCCGACGCTATCAGTGCATCATCGCCAATAGTAATACCATGATTGATATTGAACTCACAAGCTGTACCCAGGAACACCCTGTCTGCCAGCAAAATCGAAGGGCCTGTTTTCCATATACCGTCATATTTGAAGTATATGTGGTGCTCCAACAGGCAATTGGTACCAAGCAGGACCTGATGTGGCCAGGTCACAAAGATCTTTGGCAACACTGTTCCTGCTCCGACCTTCATTCCCTGAAACTGATACCAGAGTTTCCGTAAAAATCCCAATGTCCTCGCTTTGTAGCGGAACCTGAGAATAAAAGCACTTTGTTGTATCAAATAACTCATTGGAACTTTCTCAAATATTCAGCACTATAATTCAAATCTTTTCTTCGTTCTTTAATCACCTTTGCAGGCATTCCGGCAACCACGGCATAGTCAGGCACATCTTTAGTGACGATTGCACCAGCGGCAACGATCGCTCCTTTACCGATTGTTACTCCGGGCAGTATCATCGCCCGTGTGCCCACAAAGGCATAATCTTCGATCACAACTTCCCTGTTCCTGCCACCAAAATCAGCCAGGCTCATATCATGGTCGGCCGTAAGAATTATCACCTGCTGTGATATCCCCACATTGTCACCAATCCTGATGCCTCCCCTTGTATCCAGTCTGCAACCGGAGTTTACCACCGAATGGTTGCCGATAGCAAAGCTTTGTGTACAGTCGAAACTGCAGTGCAGAAACACTGTACTGCCCTTTCCAATATGAAATCCCATTACCTTACGGTAGAACCAGCCCCTTAGCCTGTGACTTGGTAAACGGGAGATGAGCTCGTTGCAGATATAGATCCTGAAGTCCGATAAAAGTGGGTTTGCCATATTATACTGTCTCCTGCGACCAAAAGCGGTCTTGTATTTTTTTTAAATCAAACTGTTTTGCAGCAAGCTTCTTTGCATTTGCAGAGAAAGAATGTCCTCCCTGAATTACTTCAGTTAATTTTTCTTTCAGTTCCGTTACCTCTAATGAAGTTGCGCAAGCTCCCGCCTGATATTCGCTGATCAGGTTACAGGCAGCACTGTCTGCCGGTCCGTGATAAAGAATAGTACCTGCCCCACCCAGGTAGCTGATCAGCTTTGTAGATAAACTATAGAGGTAAAAATCAGGCAGGTTAAACTTAATCGGTAGATATAGAATATCTGCTGCATCGAGCTCGGCCTTTACCTGTGCATCAGTAACAAAATCCTGGCGGTAGTCTACTTCAAACGGCCTTCCTTCTAAGAAATCCAGTTTTTGAGTTCCTCTCAGCACCAGCTTCAGAGGCCTGCCCTCCTTATGGATAGCTTCCAAAGCATCAGCCAGCACCGCAAAAAGAGGTATGTAGTCCAAATGAAGCAGCCCGGCAAAATATACCGTCAATGGTGAACCCAGAGCACTCTTCGGTAATGAGATTTCATCCGTTGCTACTCCATCAGTAATTAAGTCAAAAGTTTTGTCACCAAAGAGGCGCTGGTATTCTATGCCCATTTCGCGTGAGATCATCAGCCTTCTTTCAGAGCAGTTCCAGAGTTTCTGTGCATCTTCAAAGGTGCTGCAGGTAGAGAAATGATCATGAAAGGATACCCATAAAGGTGTTGATGAAAATTCATCATTACAAAAAATAGTACTGAAGGGGCCGTGGTTCACTGTGTGGATCACATCAAACTCCAGGGTTGCCGCAACTTTCCTTACTTTCCTGGCCGTTGTTTCCAGAAAAAAGACTTCCCGTAACCAAATTGCCAGATTTCTCAGGCGCCATCTCATCCATGACTGCTGTAAGGGAACAACCTGCACCGGAATTTCTTTGATCAGGCCAGTTCTGGCATTCCCAGGGTGTGTTTTAAGGAACATTGACGTCACCTGATCTTCGTGCCCTTCAAATAAGCGTCGAAGTACCCGGCCTGCACCTCCATGCTGGTAAACAGAATTATATTGAAATGTTAAAACTTTCATCATCATTATTAGTAACCAGTTATAGCTATTATGTCGTTTAATCCCGAAATCCCTTTTTGGAAATGCTGCCTGTTAGACTTCAGCCATTCTACATCATTATCCCACCATGCAGATTTTTTCAGTGCCGCCACAGTTTCCGGATCATGTCTGTATCTGATCTTTTTGGCAGGAACGCCGGCTACGATTGCATAATCTTCTACATCTTTTAAAACTACCGCTCCGGCAGCGATGATCGCTCCGTCCCCCACGTTAACTCCATCTTTGATAAATACGTTGGCACCTATCCATACATCGTTTCCTACCGTGATCTTTTCGTATTCGCTGTAGATTTTCTTTCCGGTATCATTCAGTTCCTCATAGAAAAATGGACTGGAGCTGATAAAATTATGCGGGTGTGACCCTAGACCACACTTGAATCCAGGACCAACGGAACAGAATTTACCAATCGTCAGGTTATTGACCATAGCAAAATCTGCAATATAGCTGTGTGCTCCGATGGAACTGTTGCCAATGGTACAATTTTTCCCGATTTTGTTACCCTTTAGAGTAGAATTGGTAAGGGTTGAAAAGTTATATATTCTGCTCCCTGCTTCCACTGAAGAATTCTGAATGTGAACGTTTCCAAAAATTTCCACTCTATCATGAGATATGCTACTGTTTTTTATGATGATTTCAGCATCCCTCAGCACAGTTCCATGTTTCAGAAAAGTACCTAATTCCAGCAGTATCTTTTTTAGTTTTCTAATCATGAGCTATAATGGGCGTTTTGTACATCTTGAACAAGGCATAGATCAGGTGCATGAGCAACTGCAGGGTACCTACAAAAATATTGAATACGATTACTGAGCGCAGGGAATTAAAATCCGTCACACTGATACCTATGATCAGAAAAATGATATTTAAACTAATGGATAGTATAGGGTTCATCACCCAGCCACGGCTGGAATAAACCTGAAAAAGGATGCCTGAGATCATTGCCAGGCAAGTGCTCACAATATTCAGCACCAACTCAACTTTTAGTGCTGCATATTTTTCACCCAGCAGCCAAAGAATTTGTTTGGAGAACAACCATGAGCCTGCTGTAATGAATAACGACAGTACCATGGAACAAAAAAATATGATAAAAAGGTTTTTGATTAAACCGGAACGTTGATTCTTGAGTTTGGCATATCGTGGGATAACAAGAGTGGTAAAGATGGTAGAAAAGAGATTGATCAACAAAGATATTCTGCTGATTGCTCCAATCTCTGCAACTGATTGTACCGAGGAGTAGAGCGAAATTAACCAAATGGTAATCTGGCCAGATAAACAATAGTATATGATCTCCGGAAGGCTTCTTTTAACAATCCTGAACATTCCTGCCTGTATCTCCGGATCATGAGGTTGCCTGGCATCTGCATATTCACCGGAGATTTTTCTCAGTTTAAAATTCGCCCATATGCGGGGAATACCATTTGCGAGCAATATGATGGTGACCCAGGGAAGTGTAAACAGGGAAACTACTATAAATACAAATCTTGCAAGGTTATAGAAGATCTGGTTTTTTTGTAGTGCTACAATATTCTGATTTAATTTCAAGGGTATTTCCAGCAAACTATCTGTTAATCCGGCCAGGATTGCCGGCAGAATAGAAAGCGATATTAAAGCTGCTGTCAGCCAGCTGGCGCCATTGTGCAACAACAGGTAAATCACGATGGGAATACCTATGGCAATACTTCCTATGGCCAGCCTGTTTCGCAGCCTGATGGCAGTAGATACAACCGTGCCCAGCTGCCTGCGGTTATTCCATACTTTACCACCAAAGGCTAATGTACCTGTGCCAATTCCCCCATCAGACAAAAGTACGATGGTAGACAGCATCGTATTGGCTATAGTATAATAGGCAAATTGTTCTGTGGGCAACATCCTTATGATCATAATTCCGCTGAGCAACCCTGTCAACTGTACAATAATTTGTCCCCCGCCGGTAACTGCAACAAGTTTAGTCCACTCAAAAACTCTGGTGAATTTTTTATCAGTATATAGGCGCTGGATATTAGCAAACATAAATTATAATTTAACGCTTCATTAATTTTGAAAAGAATCCTTTTTTCTCTTCTTCTAATCCATAGCCGTAACCATAGCCATATCCATAACCGCCTTCATGTTTTACATCATTCAGCAAGATGGCAGTATTGTTCATTTTGCCCTGAGTATAAATTTCCTGCGGTATAGACATCTGCTCTGTCAATGTATATCCCTGACGCACCACATAAAGCGTAAGATCGGCGTACTTGGCCAGCAGCTGCGCATCTGTTACCATGCCGATCGGAGGTGCATCAATAATGATATAATCAAATTTATCTGTCACCATCTTCATCAGGTCATCCATACGTGAGTTCAAGATAATCTCGGTAGGGTTAGGAGGTATATTACCTGAACTAATGATAAACAGGTTCTCATGTGTTCCAGAATTTTTTATGATGCTGTCAGCAGTCAGGCTGGTGGTCACAATGTAGTTGGTGAACCCAAAATCATTTTTAAGGTTTAATTTATTGGAAAGGTTGGGCTTTCTTAAGTCCATTTCCATTACCACCACTTTTTTACCCGAAATAGCCAATACTGTTGCCAGGTTCAGAGAGATAAAAGATTTTCCCTCTCCGGACATGCTGGAGGTTAGCAGGATCGTTTTGTCCGTTTCCTTCATAAAAAAGCCGAGGCTTGTACGCAGTGCCCTGAACTGTTCCGAGATCGGGGTTCTTGATCCCTGCTCAACCACAATAGTTTCCAGTGCAAAAGGGCTTTTCCCAATTTCGGAAATGATCGGTACGCTGGTGTGTGCCACCACATCTTCCTTGGAATTGATCTTATTGTTCAACCTATCTCCAATAAAGATAATACCAATAGGAAGCAGAAGGCCCATAAATATACCATATCCCAGAATATTTGTTCTAACAGGACTAACCGCGCCCATAGTAATTGGCGGTTCAATCACAGAGCAATTAGAAATGTTTGATGTCTTTGAAATGGCGGTCTCTTCTTTTTTTGTCAGCAGGTAAACATACAGTTCCTGTTTGATCTGCTGTTGTCTTGCCAGATCAAGGTAGGTACGCTCTACAGCAGGTACTTTTTTAACCTGTCCGGCTAATTCACCTGAGCGCGACTGAATTTTATTTTTCGCTATTTCAAGCGTTTTTCTCAATCCTTTAAGACTGGTGAGCATATCTGACTTTGCCCCGGCAATCTGGTTATTCAGATTTACCATATAAGGGTTATCTTCAGTCTTGCTGATGCTGCTTCTTTCTTTTTCAAGTACAATCAGGTTATATCTTTCAACCAGTGCGGCAAATCCCGGATCATCGAGCAGTGCCCCACTTGGAATGATCCTTTCATTCACACCTGAACTTGTCAGGTAATTTTCAACACTATTTAAAACACTCAGCTGAGTCTGTATTTTTGATTCCTGTTCAATATTATCACCGGTAGATGAAACCAACAATCCTGATTGCGCAGTGATATCGGCGATCTTGTTCCTCTGTTTGAATGACTGGACATTACCTTCTATGCTGCCCAGCTCCTGGCTCACATAAATTAACCTGTTATCAATAAAAGCAATAGTGCTATCTGCCACCTTGTTTTTATCCAGGATATTACCATCAATATAACTTTTTATCAGTTTGTTGAGGATATCTTCAGAATACTCAGGCACCTGGTCAACCAGGCTTAATGAAATAATTTCAGCCTGTTTGATGGGTATTGCGATATCCAATTTGGCAATTAAGCCGGCAACGGTTTGTCTGATGGTATTGACCTTTACTTCATAGACCACGTCCTTTTCAGGATCGGTCATACCCTTTTCTATCTGCACTGTTCCTATCCCAGGGATAACGAAAGGTTGGAAATAACTCACTTGTTTACTGAAGTAATCGTTGGACAGGGTAATTTTTGTGCCACTGATTTTTACCTCCAGGGCGATGGGTTTGATACTGTCCGGAGATCCGAGTACAGTGAGTTTGAAAGGCGAATATTTATATAGGTTCACCGATTTGATCTGCCCCTTATGGTAATAACTCACATATGCTTTCAGATCTCTTACTACCTTACTCATCAAATGAGTTGTTTTTAAAATCTCTGCCTCTCCTTCAAGGCTGCTGCTTGCACCCAACTGACCGCCCAGGGCTTTTGCTATGGCATCATCGCCCATAGAAGCCTTTTCATCATTTTTGATTAAAATTCTTGAGGTGGTAAGATACGTTGGGGTGGCATACCTTAAATAGATAAGAGACATTGCCACACAGATAATCAGCGATAAAACTAACCAATACCAATTCCGGAGCATTTTGGCGGCCAACTGTTTAAAGTTGATCTTATTTTTTTCTACAAAGACATCTTCCTGTTGAGGCATATATATCGTACTTTATTGATGGGACAACTTACAATCTGATTAAAAGAGTAGTTAATAGGGTGGCTATACTTATCGCAATGGTAATCAGCTGAACCCTGGCAGCATTATTCGCTGAGCTTTTAGCTTTGGAAGGCTGCACGTAGATAATATCATTTTGTTTTAAATAGTAATATTGAGATGCCATCAGTGTCGATGAATTGAGATCGAGCCTGACCACATCTTTGTGATCTCCATTTTCTCTCATCAATAGAATATTTTCCCTTTTACCATAAATAGTCAGATCTCCCGCCATCGATATTGCATCCAGTACTGTAACCTTTTTATATGGCACAGTATAGGTAGATGGCCGGGTAACTTCACCGAGGATAGTTATCTTATAATTAGCAAAACGCACCTGCACAGTTGGGTCTTTATAATATTTTGCTGCATGCGTTCTTACCAGTTCCCTTGCCTGATTGGTCGTTAATCCTGCCAGTTTAATCGTACCAATCATTGGAATTTCTACATTACCATCTTCATCCACTAAAAAACCGCTTGCCGCGGCCCCATCCTGTGATGCTGATTTATCTTCCGATGAACCGCTTGAACCTGTTGATGTTTTAGACTGGTTCAATCCCGGGGGCGCATCAATGTCGAGGGTCTGTATGTTTATACTCAAAATATCATCGGTTTGGATAAGGGGTTCCTTAAATTTTGCTACAGGTACAGTGCTGACATTCGAGGAATCAAGATCCGAGAAATAAATGACGTTCTGTGTACTACCGCATGAAGAGATAAACAAAATTGAGAAGAAGGCCAGAAAATAGACTAGGCCACATTTTTTGTACATGTTATTCATAAATGAATATCGGTTTATAGATGAAGGGAATGGACTGTTGGAGAAAATGGGCTGCAGCCGGTCTACCAATTTGTGAAAGTAGTACGTTGACGATATGATAATTGAGCCTGTCATATACAAAGCCAGATAGCTTTGTTACTCTAATTCTATTGCTTAATAATGAGAACATTAATAATTTGTTAAGTAAATCAAAAAATAACACATCAGGTCACTATAAAGTATAAAAAATATTTCAGCAAGATAATATTTTTTCTAAAAAACGAGGAAGACGTCAGTCCATATATCTATTATCTTTCAATTATCTTTGTGTTAACATCAAAAAAGCATTCCATTTTAAAATAAAATGACTCTGAAACACTCTTCAACACAAATTATTAAATAACCTTCTCTAACAAAACGCATTTACCAGCCATATAGTATATCAGATTCGTTACAATATAACGATTTTGATGAAAATATTCTTAATAAGAACCTTTTTTATTAAAAAAATTGACCTATATCGTTTAAAATATTTAAAATATCTCACTTTCATTCAACTATATATCACCTCATATAAAATATGAGGGCTAATCCATATCAAACTAGCACAATACGGACATTTCATAATTGGACAGAAATTTTACACAATATGATACAATCATAATTAAAGACTGTATCAATTATGATACCAAATTCATTTAAACAATTATAATTTCTTCTTTTCCGATTTCTTAAAGATAGACATAAATACCTGTAATACAAATAATTCGTATGTAGTTAGTGTTATTTAAACAATATCTAATTCTCAAAGATTGATGTTTAATGTTGACCCTTTCAGTTTCACTCCTGTGGCTTATTCCTTTTTTAAATACAGTCGAAGCATTCAACTTAAAAATTAAAATAAATAAATAAATTATCTTCAATAATTAAATAATATTATTATTTATCTTTACAAATAACATTTTTTACAATCAATCACCTGAAATATATATGTCTGATAAAATTTTAGCTAAAGAACTAATTGTGCCCTCATTAAAAACTGATAGTTATCAAAGACAAGCAATTCCGGATATTCTCAAAGTATTGTCAATACTTGCTGTAGTATTTATCCATGGATCTGGATTAATATCTTACTCACCGACAACTTTTGATATTAGTCCTGCATCTATGCAGCTTGCTTCACGCGGACTCAGGTTCTGCGTGCCGGTTTTCATATTTTTATGGGCATATTTTATGGAGAAATCTGCTATCAAACGTGGTAATGAAAGTGTACTGCCAAAGTTCTATAAATTATTTATCCCCTATTTTTTCTGGTCGATCATCTATTTTCTGATCCTGGCTGACTTTAAACACCTTGGGTTTTCAGCTGTAATCACCAAACATTTTTCCGGATACGGATGGTCAGGTCAGTATTATTTCATTATTCTGTTCCAGCTGGTATTACTATTTTCCCTGATCAGTAAATTCAGCAGAACATTCATCAGATATACGCCACTCATCTTCGTATGTTCTGTAATATTTTACATCGCACTTTCCTACACAGGCTGGTTCAATGTTAATGCAATCAATAAAATAAGGGACAGAGTTTTTATTTACTGGTTACCCTATGTGATATTTGGTATAATTTACGCGCATAAGAATATCTTTGCGTTCCAATTACCAGTATACGCAGGACTCCTGTTTCTGGCAATTATCCCAGCCGAAGTTTACTGGATACACCCGCAGGAAGTAACCTACTATTTGATACCAAGCGTATTTATTGCTACTCTTACACTCCTCAGCAGCCTGGAAAGAAAAATAAGTTACCAGTCAATGCCTCCTGTGTTATCCAGGACCATCAACATGATAGCTAAACATACCATGGGTATCTTTTGCCTTAATCCGTTGGTTTACATTACCCTTCTACCGGTATTCAAATCGATGAATGCTTTTTTGCAGTTCCCTGGAGCCTCATTACTCACTCCACTTTTTTCAACAATATTGATCACCGGAATCTGTCTGTTGATCATCAATTTGCTGAAGAACATGCGTCTGGGTTTGATAGTAGCAAATTAGCATACATCCAGACAAGTAAGGAAAATCCTGACCCTCATTTTACTGCCGGTCAGGATTTTTATATATTATTCGAAGTTGTTAAGGGTCTTGAAACCTCCCTGTCTTAGATACTCATCTTTCTTCATCAATTGTAAATCAGACTTTACCATATCCTTCACCAATAATGGCAGATCATACTTAGGTTCCCAGCCCAACTGAGTTTTTGATTTTGTAGGATCTCCAAGCAGTAAATCTACTTCCGTAGGACGGAAATAAGCCGGATCAACTTTAACCACGGTAGTACCAATAGCAAGATCAGCTACGTTTAAGCCAAGTTCAGCCACCACATTCTGATCTATTGCAGCAACAACACCGCTTTCTTCAGCTCCTTCACCACTGAATTCTACAGTGATCCCAAGTTCAGCAAAGCTCATCTTCACAAAGTCTCTTACGGTAGTAGTGATACCAGTAGCGATTACATAGTCTTCTGCTTTATCCTGTTGCAGGATTAACCACATCGCTTCGATATAATCTTTAGCATGTCCCCAGTCGCGTTTTGCTGAAAGGTTACCCAAATAAAGACATTTCTGCAATCCCAGAGAAATCTTGGCAGCAGCACGTGTGATTTTACGGGTTACAAAGGTCTCTCCCCTTAACGGGCTTTCATGGTTAAATAAGATCCCGTTACAGGCAAACATATTATATGCCTCTCTATAATTTACTGTAATCCAGTATCCATAAATTTTAGCTACAGCGTATGGCGAACGCGGGTAAAATGGTGTAGTTTCACTTTGCGGAACAGCTTGTACCAAACCGTACAATTCTGAAGTAGAAGCCTGGTAAATACGTGTTTTTTTCTCCAGGCCCAATATCCTCACTGCTTCCAATAGTCTTAAAGTTCCGATACCATCAGCATTGGCAGTGTATTCAGGCGTATCAAAACTTACCTTTACATGGCTCATTGCTGCAAGGTTATAGATCTCGTCAGGCTGTGTTTCCTGGATAATACGGATCAGATTCGTAGAATCGGTCAAATCACCGAAATGAAGTTTAAAATTAACTCCGTTTTCATGCTGATCCTGGTAAAGATGATCGATACGGTCTGTGTTGAACATCGAAGATCTTCTTTTTACACCATGCACGAAATATCCTTTTTTTAATAAGAACTCCGCTAAATAGGCACCATCCTGGCCTGTAACTCCTGTAATTAGGGCAACTTTCATTGATAAATGTTTATGAGTTTATAATTAGATTATTATAATACCAGTTTTAAGCGAAGCTTTCTCCGCAATCTACTACTACAGTTTTTGAAACTTCTTTGATTTCCTGTTCATTTGCTTTTGGATAAATCAGCAGCACCTTGCCATCATCCACAACTATAAAATTATCCAGTCCTTTGATGACGGCCACCTTATCTTTAGGAATCTGTATCATGCAATTGGTAGTTTCCGAATAATTAAGGGTATGGCCGGAAAAAGCATTGTTATTTTCATCCTTTTCTACCACATCATATAATGATGCCCAGGTTCCAAGATCTGACCAGCCAAAATCGCCCGGTATTGTATACACATTTTCTGCTTTTTCCATGATTGCATAATCGATAGATATATTTTCAGATAATGGATAGTTTTCCTGAATAAAGGAGCGTTCCTCTGCAGTATTAAAAACCTCTTCGCCTTTTTGAAACAGGTTGTATATTGATGGTGAATGAACCGACAATGCCGACAATATAGCTTTTGCACTCCAGATAAATATTCCTGCATTCCAGAGGTAATCCCCGCTGGCTACAAATTCCTCTGCTTTTTCAAGATTTGGCTTCTCCAGGAAACGGATTACTTTATGTAAACCGCCAAGATCTGCCTTTTCATAATTGATATATCCATAACCTGTATCAGGGCGTGTTGGGGTGATGCCCAATGTCACCAGGGCATCCTGATCAGCTATAAATGAAAGAGCCTGACTAATCTTTTCGAGAAATACAGGCTCATTTAAAATCAGGTGATCTGAAGGGGCTACCACAATCCTGGCATCAGGATTCAGCTGTCGTATTTTAAAAGATGCGTATGCAATACAGGGCGCTGTGTTGTTGCGGCTGGGTTCAGCAATAATATTTTGAAGCGGCAGATCGGGAAGTTGCGTAGCTACCAGTTCCGAATACTGTTCATTGGAAAGGATATAAATATTATCCTTTGAACAAACATGAAGAAAGCGTTCATAAGTTAATTGCAACAGGGATTTTCCCATCCCCATAATATCAATAAACTGTTTAGGAAAGCTATTCCTACTTTTAGGCCAGAATCTGCTGCCTACACCACCTGCCATAATCAGGACATAGGTGTTTTCTAATGAGGTGTCATTCATTTGCTAATATTCTTTTTAATGATTAAGAAGCACAGGTCCCTTTTTTTAAGGGCTAAATTTTCAATATGTCAGAACAACACCAATCTCGGTCATAGTGTATATCATACACAACCCAATCAAATAACGCTCCAATGTAACAATTCCGTATAAATTTTCCAAAAAATAAATGTTCTGTAAAAAACCAACGCTATCTGGGCTGATGTGAGTTGTATTATATATTTTGAGCCAATGTATAAATAAACTGCACCCAATTAAACAAATGTATAATTTTTATTGCGAAACATACATCATATCTATTTTTTTTTAAGGGCGAGATTGTTAACTATCTTCCTACATAAATCAGCTTTCAACATCATTACCACAGACCAGAGACTATCCCTTACCAATTTTAAGGGAAAAGATACAACAAGCATATGATAACAACTTATAGCTCTATATTTAACTTTAGTATCGTATATTTGTCTCAAATAATTAATTCCGAAGCAACTGTTGTCTAAATGAAATAAACATTTACACCTATCCATCCTGAACTGGAAAAACCAATCCAATTGAGTAGGATTAATCATTCCATCTGTTATAGCTTTTAAACATGTCCATTTGCTAACTTCATTTCCATCAATAATGTCTGACAATTCAAAACAATTATGGAGCACTCATGAAAAGGTTTATCTGAAATGCCCAAGATGTAAAGTTGGTCATCTTGACCGAAGGGTTCCCAGAGATCCCATTGTCAAATATATGCTTTTCTGGCAAGACATTAAACGGTACAGATGTAACAACTGCTGGGCAAAGGTCTATATCAAGAAAAGATCTGGCGGCGGATATAAAAATTTATCCCATGATTAATCCCAGAATCAGCCCGCAGATGTAGGCCTTGTACCTCGACATGTCAGGAATAGCATTTTTGCAGAGCAATAAGTATAGACAGCTTCAGCATAGGATGAATGGGAAGAGTCAGAGGGATCAGCTCCCTCCGCTTCTTCCTGGCGACAGATTTGAGTTCTTCAACCATAGTAGAGCTCATAATAATCGTTTAAATGGTACCGGAGGTCCATTAACAGGTCAAAAAGGATGGTCACAATAAAAGGATAACCCTCCAGATCATCAGGCTCCAGTTTCCAACGCTCGGGAACATCAAAGGCATCATATGCCTGATCAGTATCAACTAAACCATCAGTCACAACATCCAGCAGGCAAAAGCATATTCGGAGCAGAGAATGAATATAGATCTCCAGATTTAGCGGAAAGTTATCTTTGTCAAAATCATCATCATCTCTTTTTGTTTCATCATTCTGCGGAAAGTTGTCAATCATCAATTCCCAATAAAAATCTTCGGCCAGTTTCCAGATCCTTTCATCCAGCTCTAAATTTAGATAATCAATATTATAGACAGTTTGGATGGAAAGTAATACACTGGTGATTTGACTTACCGCTAATCCAATCATCATTACAGGCTCTTCCTCAATTGTATTGAGCAGTATGATACTCTCGTTATCAATATGGTCAGTATCTACCTTTCCCTGCAAATCGGGGAAATGATCCCTTACTGCAAATTTGAAGCCTATACCCGAATAATAATAGGATGTGAGATCCAGCACATTAAGTACAAAAAGAATCTGGTCTTCCTTTTTATATTTCAAGATTGCCATGTGCCATTTAATTTGAAGGTTTACTATTCTTCATTCTGGATTGCAGCAGGTCAACCACACTTTGCCAGCGGTAATAAACGCGGCGTGATATTTTAATGAATCCGATCAGGTTCTCTTTGCGCCAATTATAGGCCGTTTTGCTGCTGATAGAAAACAGAAGCGTGAAATCGCTGTTGGTCAGCAACGGCTTTTTCTTCAACTCAGTGAGTTCCTTGCGGGTGATCGAGGCTGACTCTATATTTAAAGCCACTTCGAGTAATTTGTCAAGCTTAGCAGTGTTTGTAATTTTCATAAATTTAAAAGTTTAGATAAATAATGAGTTGATTAGATTGGCTGGCTCTTTAAGGATGTGATCACATTGATTAACCTGCCAATATGTTTAAGGGCCTGGTTCAAGTCGGCATAAAATCCAATGCTGATGAACAGCCCGGCTGCAAATTCCGGAACTGATCCGTATTGCCTGGGATTCCCAACAACCAGGTTAAGTTCAGCCAGTTTTTTATAATAATTTCTGGGCAGTGTTCCGGTATCTGGTTCCAGATAAAAGAACCAGAGCTGCTGTTTTTCGAGGTATAAATTTCTAAAAATACCCTTTTTGATCAGGTACTCTTTTACTGCCTGTACCAGCTGATTTACCTGCGCATAGGCTTTGATCTCGTTTTTCTGCAACTTGCCTTCATCAAGCAGGTACAAAAGTGCATAGGTTAGATCGGGCGAGGCCAGTGGCTCATTTGTATGGAATTTCTTTTTAAACCTGTTGATTCCATCCTCAGGCCCTGCAATAATGCTGATCTCGCGCAACAGGAAGTGGCTGCTTGGTTTGGTGATAATGACTACCGCATCATTTGATCCATCCTGCTGCCCCTTTAGCAGATCCGGAAGTTTAATCTCATGGGGCAGCGGATGATCAAGCAGTATTTTAAATTTATAGATGCGTTGCAGCTGCTGCAGTTGTTCCCAAAAATCCTCACCCAGTTCCCGAAGCAGAGGATAAGGAATAGTAGGCCCAAAGTAAAGGAGACCAACCTTATCATCCCTGCACAGGTGATCAACTTTAAGCAAAGATTGAGCACTGTTATCCATTTCTATAAAAACCAGTGCCCGGTTTGCCTTTCTCATCGCCTTGCTCATATCCTTTGAAACTGATGTCATTAAAACCACTTTGTGTTTTGGAGCACACCAAATCTCAAAGGCTTTAGTAATCATATCATAGTAACTCTTGCAATAATAGATTTCCTCACTTCCAAAATTATAAGAGATCAGCATGCTGCAAAATCTGGCAAACAGTATGATCAGGCCTGGAATTACCTTTAGAGACAAGTCGGCATAAGACATTTTCAGGTATAAGCTCAATGCATATTTGACCTTTGAATCAACCGTTTGGCCTAAGCTGTAAAGCCATGGACTATCCAGATTAGCTTTCGAATACATTTTCAAAGCCTGCCTGATAGACTCCTCGATAGCTTCCCGGTTACGCTCTGTAAGCTCATTTACCCTGTAGGTCCCTACGCCTTTCTTTGTAATGATAATTTTATATTTCTTTAACAACAGTTTCCAGACCTCTCTAACTACAGATTTACTAAGAGATAGCCTGTTCGCAAGGGTCATCTGCCTCGGAAGTTGAAATTCTACCTTCATATCCTGTCTGATGAACATCCCGGCCATAACCGCGGCAATGCATTCTGCTGTACGCGGAATATCGCTTAAATGTAAGATGAGTTCGCTACAAAACAATTTGGTTAGAAATAATAGATTAATAATAGAATCAAATATAAAACGCGAAAACATTTTTATAAATACAACACTTTAAAATTCAGTTTATTTTTTAAAATAATATTTTTACACTTTTATAAATTAATAGTACAATATATAAGTTGTAAAGAAAAGTGTTCAAAATTCAGTAAAAATCCTGTTCTTTGGGATGGCCTGCTTATTATCAGTCCCTCTAAAAGCGCAAAAGTTTATTTTGAGACCTATCGGATTTCGGAACTTCTAATTTTGTGTTAGCCGGGATCGTATCAGAATGAAAAGCACCATACATAAAATCATAAAGACCAGCACCACCTTTGCATCAGGAATCTCCAGCCGCGAAACATGCTTACTTCCTTTTTCCAACTTCTGTTTCTGTTTGAAATCAACCTTTGATCTTGCAGCCTCTTCCACTCTGATAGATGTGATGTCATATTTCTTAGTCAGCCTCCTCTGTCTGCCTTTTAATTGAATACTATCAAACTCTCCGCTAAAGCCTCCCGCTGTACTGAAGTCTATTTTTCCTCTGGGCCAGAAAAGAATGCTGTAGGCTGCGCCGGTAGAGTCCTGTGTACTTACCATGTGCTGCCCGCTGCTGCGCTTGCTGCTTTCTGCAGATGAGCTGAGTTCAGTAATATCACTGCTGCTGGTAAAATCTTCATCAGTTGTTTTACTGTTTCGCTTCAGCAGCGTGCAGCTGCAGATCGTCAGCATTGCCAGGGCTATCCGCAACTTTCTCATCTCGTCAGCCTCCTTTCTGTATACCAGTCGGCAATGCTGTGTATAGTCCTCAGATGCCTCACCTTGCGGTAAACACCATCGCCATCCCTGCTGCCCTGCAAGCTGGTATTCCCTTCTGTCGAATAGATGTAACTGCCTTTCCGGAGGGTAGCTATTCCCACATGTGCAATGCGTTGTTTTTCAGGAAAATAAATCCCTATCACATCACCGGGCAGCGCAGATCTTGCCAATCTGGATCTCGGGAAAAGATCTGGTGACCATCCCGTTCTGGGCTTTGGAAATCCCGCCTGCTGATATACCCAGCTTACAAAAGCTGCGCACCAGGGCTCTCCTTTCTTGAGCTTTACAACAGACAGGTAAGCCTCTACCCTCGGTCCATCATTGTGGCCGCTGAGTTCTCTGACGCCCAGTTCATTGTTCGCGATTTCGGTTATGGTAAAACGGGATGGAAACTGACGACTGTGTTTCAGGATTCTAATCAGCAGATTGCGTCGATACAGCTCATTGCTGCTAAAATAAGCAAGGCAAAGGAGGCAAAGAAAAAGCTTAATTGTTGACATGTCGTTAAATGGTTAAATTTGAGAATCAATTTATTATAATCTGGGAGACCGGCACTTGTCCAGAACTGTTTGAGTAGCCACCAGCACAATCCTATCACCACAATAAAGGTGATGAGGCCAAGCAGGATCAGTAACCAGATGTTCTGTTCAATGTATCCGGCGGTAGGATCATTACTGTGAAACCAGAGCGGAAAAATGAACCAGATCAACAGCAGCAAAATCAATAGAACTGCTGGTGTAAATCTGTTGCTCTTTATTTTTAACACCGGCAGGATACCTGCATAGCGTGGATAATTGATAATTTTTGTGTTCATAACATTGGAATTAAATTGAAACATTTGAATTGAAAGCTTAAAGATGCCCGGCAGTGTCATGGGTTACCGCCGGGCGATCTTTATTACAGGATAGGTGTTATGCTACCCAGGTACTGACTCTTAGAAACAGACTTCTGATCCGGGCTCACAAAGAACACCCAGACATGAAGTAAATGCCCTACAAAGACATTTGGGACGTCGGTTGCATACCTCCCGGAAGCCCT